>UMIT01015842.1_pt1 | contig 85188 bp, 91 predicted proteins | sample 1965911 | NCBI WGS metagenome assembly UMIT01 (sample SAMEA4836131, study PRJEB28245) | human gut metagenome | biome: gut microbiome; material: fecal sample | place: Denmark | collected 2008 | reverse complement strand
TTGACAGAAAAAAGTAATAAGTAAATCATAAATTACAATTTGTAGGAGGTTAATAGTTATGAATATAAAAAAAGAGCAAATTAAAATGAAGATATTTCTAATATTATATATTGTGTTTGCTATATTAAGTTTTATTGGAGTATTTATGGTAATAACTAAAAAATTAAACAGTGTTGGATATGTAATTATACCAATGTTATTTTCAATAGTTTTTAGTATGTCTTATAGAAGAAGTAAAAAATCAATAGAAGATAATAAAAAGTAGTCATTAGGGATTCTGGAGGTAGTTATGATTAAATCGAATATTAAAAAACAATTTTCTTGTGACAAAAATAAATTGTGGGATATTATTACGGATAATTCAAATTATAAATGGAGAACAGATTTATCAAAAATAGAAATAATAGACGAAAATCATTTTATTGAATATACAAAAAATAATTTTCCAACTTATTTTACTATAACAGCAAAAGAAAAGTTAAAAGAATATAAGTTTGATTTAGAAAATGCTAATTTGAAAGGAAGATGGATTGGTACATTTAAAGAACTTCCAAATGGTCAAATTGAATTAGATTTTACTGAAGAAATTGAAGTAAATAGTTTAATTATGAAACTATTAGCCAAACCTTATTTAAAAAGCCAACAAAAAAGATATATGAGAGATTTAGAGAAAGAATTAAATAAATAATTTAAATTAGTAAATTATAGAGGAGTTGAAATAATATGAATGAATATATAAACTTAACATTAGAGAACATTGAAGATGAACATATATGTTGTGCTATTGGTGATCCAAAACATCAAATTGGTGTTGATAAAAAAAAGGAATGGATTAAAAGTAAATTAAATGAAGGACACGTATTTAGAAAGTTAAATGCACGAGGGAAAATTTTTATTGAATATGAGCCAATAGAAACTGCTTGGGTCCCTATTAGTGGTAAGAACTACGAATATATTTATTGCTTATGGGTTGCAGGTAGTTTCAAAGGTAAAGGTATTGGAAAAGAACTTTTAGAATATGCTATAAATGATTCAAAAGAAAAAGGTATGAGTGGTATATGTACTTTAACATCTAAAAAGAAAAAGCCATTTATTGGAGAAAAGAAATTCTTTGAACATTATGGGTTTAAAGTTGTGGATTCTATTGGTGATTATGAATTACTAGCATTACAATTTGATGATAGTGAAACTCCAAAATTCAATGATAATGCTAAAAGTATGAAAATAGATAATCAAGATTTTACCATTTATTATAGTAATGAATGCCCTTATGTAGAATATGAAATAAAAGAGTTATCAGATTATGCCAAAGAAAAGAATATAACAATAAACTTTATAAAAATAGATTCATTAGAAAAAGCGAAAAATGCACCCTGCATATTTAATAATTGGGCAAATTTTTATAAAGGAGAATTTGTTTCAAACACTATATTAAATGCAAACTCATTTGAAAAATTGATAAAGGATTAAAATGGAATTTATAAAAGCAAAAACTATACTTTCAAAAGTGAAATATGGTAATGAATGGTATGGTATTGATTATAATATGAATTTATATAGAGGATGTTCTCATGGATGTATCTATTGTGATAGTAGGAGTAACTGTTATCACATAGAAAATTTTGATCTAGTTAGAGGAAAAGAAAATGCTCTGTATATTTTAGAACAAGAATTATCTAAAAAGCGAAAAAAAGGTATTATTGGTATTGGCTCAATGTCTGATACCTATAATCCATTAGAAAAAGAGTATGAGCAAACAAGAGGTGCATTAAAACTTATATCAAAGTATGGCTTTGGTGTTTCAATTGATACTAAAAGTGATTTGATTTTGAGAGATATAGATTTACTAAAAGAAATAAATTCAAAGAATAATGTTATTATTAAGTTTACTATAACAACTCCAAATGATGAATTATCAAAAATAATAGAGCCAAATGTGTGTATATCTTCAAAAAGATTACAAGCAATTAAAATATTAAGTGATAATGGAATATTTACAGGTATTATGATGAATCCTATGTTACCTTTTATTACCGACAAAGAAGAAGATATAAGGTATTTAGTTAAACTTGCATACCAAAATGGTGCTAAATTCATTCATACTTATATGGGAATGACATTAAGAGAAAATCAAAGAGAATACTATTTTTATAAACTAGATCAGCATTTTATCGGAATTAAGGAAAAGTATATTAAATATTATGGAGATAAATATAATTGCATAGTACCAAATTATAAAAGACTATATAAAGTGTTTACTGATGAATGTATCAAATATGGAATCTTATATGATATGAAAGACATCATTAAGGCGTATAAAAAAGAAATAAAAAGTAATGAACAGATAACATTGTTTTAGAACGATAAATTACAATTTCTAAATTACTTAATGAAAAATAGAATAATAAAACATAAGGAGGTTGGAAATGAAAAGATGTAAAAATTGCAAATATTGGATACATGACCAAGAATCCGAAAAAGCATTTAACGAAAATTTTGGTTCATGCAAAAACAAAAAGTTTGCATATATAGAAGATATAGAATCAAATAATCTAAAAAGAAATAAAGAAATATACAATGATTATCATGTTATATACGAAGATTATGATGGACATTGGGCTAGATTAAAAACTAATAAAGACTTTGGATGTATTGACTTTGAAGAAAAACAAAAATAACAGGTTACGCCTGTTATTTTTTTATATCTTTAAAATTTTGTTCATTAGTTGCTTGTATATACTTTTGAATTTGAGAAATAGAATTTTTATGAATCTTTTTTAAATTTTCTATGTTTTCATCTTTGGAAATGCCACCTAATATACATATTCTTTTTTTATCAAATACTCCAATGTATGTAAGAAAAGCAATTGTAAATATAGCATTGATGTAATTTGAATCACAATTGTTTCCACATTCTGACTTTATCTGATTAGTAATATTCTTAAAAGCCTGATTTCCATGTTTTTCAAGAAATATTTTACTAAATTCTATCCCTAAATCTTCCATATTATCACACCCTATTATATTTTATTTAAGATAGTATGTTTCTTACTATGATTATTTATACATATTTTATATTACTAGCTTATAAAAAATTTTTCTAGTAAAATTTGTCGAAAAATACTAAAATTTTATTTATAAACGATTAGATAACTCTAAAATATCTTTATTATGGTTATCTATATATTTTCTTGTTGTTTTAGTGCTTGCGTGCCCTAGTTGTGATGCAATTTGTATTTCACTATAACCGAGCTTTATAGTATGCAATTGAACTGTAAAAATGCCTTAATAAATGTGGATGTAAGTCTTTTATATTTACATCAGTATTATATTTTTCTAAAAGTCTATTTACCACATTTCTTGATAATGGTTTGTTCTTATAATATTTGCTTTTCTTTCCTACGAACAAATATGGATTTTCTTGATTACACATTTCTCTTTCTTCTAAATAGTCTTTTATAGCTCTATACATTTTATCATTTATAGTTACCTCTCTATATTTTTCACCTTTTCCTATAATAGCAATAAATCTTTCTTCCAAATGTATTTGAGTTAGTTTAATATTTACAATTTCATTTGCACGAAGTCCACCATAAGTTGCAAGAATTAATATACAGTTATCTCGTTTATTCTCTGCTGTTTTATGTATCAATTTATTTATATCTTTTTCATCAGGTGCATCCTCTTTTACAAAAATTGTAGGAATTTTTATATAGTCTCTTTTATCTATTACTATATCACATTGTATGCCAGTATCAACTAAAAACTCATTATATTTTTTTAGAGCATTTAGATTTCTATTTATTGTTGTTGGTTTCTGATTAATATTATTCTTTAAATAAGATTTATAACTCTGTATATCAGAACTATTTAACTTTACTAAAGTTTCTCCATAACTATCATAATAATAATTCATATATTTATTTACATCTAGCAAATAAGAATTATATGTGTTTTCACTTAATTTGTTATCTATCATATATTTTTTGAATCTTTCTAACATATTTTCACCCCCTGTCAATTATGTTACATATAATTAATAGTATTCTAGTCAATTATGTTACATATATTATTTAATTATTATCTATATTTTTCTTCTTTTGTAACATAAGTGTAGTTATGTTACATATAAATTGCTTTATTTTTTTGCTCTATATATTATATATAGAGCAATGATAATTACATTTTCATAGATAGAGCATTTAAAATAATTTTAATACCAATTGCAACACCATTTTTGAAGAACAATTCGTTTTCTTTATGATAATATGAGCATGTTGCTAAACTATAATCTTGTATTAAATTATGTAAGTGCTTTCTATTTCTTGGATGTATTTTTCTTCGTATAAAGTTTGTAATCTTTTTATCTGCAAGAGTTACACTTTCATCTAATGTTTCTCTTTCTGGATCATCAAAATCAAAACATCCATCATCTTCTATTTTGTCAAATATTATACTTAAAATATCTTTATCATTCATTGAATTAATATTCCTCCTCTCTAAATATTTTTGAATAATATCAAGTCTTTTTTTATATACGATATTATCTCTGGAATGTTATCTTTTTGTACTTCCAATACTTCTTTTGGTGGAAACAGTTTGCAAGTTCCTGGTGTAAATGCTAAATCTACTAAAAAACAAATTTTATCAATACTTATTTGAAAATAATGTAATGCTACAATATAATAGGCTATTGCAAAATAATTAAATAAATATTCATCTAGATTTACTTTTTGTTTTATAATTAAAGGTACTTTAAGTTTTTGACAAACTCTACTTGATAATTTTTCAAAATTTTTTCTTCCATGTCTAGCAATCCAATAAGTGAAAAAAAGCCTTTCCATATTTTCCTCCCTTCTGCTTTTATTCTATAAAATTATTTCTTTTATAGGAATGCTGAAGTGATGAAAATTTTTTTGTCCTGTATTCATTGATACTGTATAGATAAAGAGAAATTCTTGTGAAAAAATTTAAAAATCCCTATAAAAATTGCTCAAAAATATTGAAACATCAATAAAAAAAATATTTTTTCTGTGTTTATTGAAATATGTTAGAAATACTTGTAAAATATAAGTGTGTAAAAGATTATGTTATAGTTATTAAAATACTATAACTATCCATAAAGAATTATCTTTATGGCATAACTACTAAAATAAAGTTAGTAGTAGTTTTTCTACATTTATTATAATGTAGCATAATATGGGTATTAGCTATAATAAATATATAGATTATTTGTTATGCTTATATAAAAAAGAAAGTAAAAAATTCTAAAAGTAACATTTACTCACCCCCCTACTTTTAGATTCTTACTTTCTCTTTTTTTGCCCAAATTTAAAGGAAAGGAGGATTATCAAAAAAATCTTTTTTGCACAAAAATAATGGAAGGAGATTTAGTTATTATGAAAAATGGATTTAGTTTTGAACTGTATGAAACTATATTCAAAAATTGTTTTTTACATAGTTCAAGATATTCTAATGGAGATTTACAACTTAGTTTATTTGGTACAGATCCAGCTACAAACGAAACTGCACATTTTGCAGATATTTCACTTGAACAAAATAGTAAAAGGTTAAGAGATGATGAGGTTGTGGTTGACTGTAAATTCAAGCCTACCCTAATACCACAATTATTAGAGTTAGGTATAATCAAAAGTCAAACAGGAATATGTCCTATAAAAAATAACATATATCCAGTTTATACTATTGATTTAACAAAAGTACAAAAAAATTATTATTATGCACAAGAATTAGTTGCTGCATAGTAGAATGAAAGGAATGAAAAAATATGGAACAAACAAGGTATGTAAATTTACCAGTAATTCGGAAGAATCCAACATGGAGAACAAGTAGAAACAGCAAATGGTAAAAAAAGAGCAAAAGAATTAGGTCATTTTATTGCAAAAGTACAAGACCAATTTATGCAAGGCTACTTACAAAAATTTGATGAAATATATAAGGGAAAGACATATATTGAAATAGAATTTATAAGTGATGAGCCTTTTTCAGCAAAATATTCAAGATCAAATCAATCAGGTCAAGTATGTTATTGTATGTTTGGAACAGACCAAGCAAATCAAAAGACAAAAGATGGTTGGCAAAAAGTCGATTGTTTAGGACAAGAATGTCAATATAGACAGAAAAAAGAAAATGGTCCATCTGATTGTAAAAAAGTAGGTTGGCTAAAATTCTTAATACCTAAGATTGCAACAGATAGAATATGGCTTATGAAAACTACAAGTACACAAGCAATAGATTCACTTAATGAATATTTTTCTTTACAAAAAGCACAAGGTAATAGTGTTAAAGGAAGATATATTTTATTCTTAAAACAAGTTGAAAATTCTAAAGATGGTAAAACTTTTAATAATTATATCGTTGATATTATGAAAAAAGAAGATTTTTATTCAGTTACAAAAAACCCAGAAATTGAAGTAAATAGACAAGAACAATCCATAGCAAATGTACAAACTGTGAATAACAGTGTAGAAAATATTCAAAAACAAGAAAATAAGAAAACACAAGAAAAAGTAAAAGAAACTAAAAACAAAACTACAAAAGGAAAGACTAAAACAACAAAAAAAATTATAATTGAGGAAAACCCTGATGTTGATAAATGCTACTATTTTACAGGACATCATACAGAAACTTTTAACAAAGATGGAAAACCAAAAGAATATTTTATTGGCGAGTTTTATGATATGACTGATAAACCTATAAATTTTATTGTTAAACCAGAGCTTATTGATACAATATTAGAATGTGGTATTGGCTCTGTATTTGAGGCAGAGATACAAGAGTTTAAAGATAAAAAAATTATATCAGAAGTAAAATTCGTACAAAATAACGAAAAAAATATAGCAGCATAAGAAAGGCCTTCTTATACTACTAGTTATTTACAAATGTCATTTGCAATAATTGTATATATAATACATAAAAAAAATCTAAAAGTCAATATTGAACAAAAAAATTAAATAAAAAAAGGAGAATATACAATGTATAATAAATTCAAAAAAAATCATAAGGTATTTGTATATCGGTCCTGGTGAAAATGCTGGTGTTTTTTATAAAAATTTACCGGCTATTATTATTGAAAGAGATTCTTATTATAGAGATTATTTAGTCCGATTTAAAAATGGAACTGAGGATTGGATAAAACCACAATATTTAAGAAATCCTTATGAACGAAAAAATAAAAAATCAAAAAATAGATAAAGGAGTTAAATTATGAAAGTTGATTATATAAAAACAATTGGATTTAGAAAATTCAAAGGTGTATTTGAAACCAAATTATTTGATACTACTAATATTACTGGAAAAAATCGTTCTGGAAAAAGCAATATACTATATGCAATTGTAAATATAATGTTAGGAACTAATTTGTCTGGAGATGAAAAATCATGTCTTATACATCGTAAATGCGATGCCTCTTATGGAGAACTGCATTTTACAGATAATCAAGGAATTAAACACATATTAGTTCGTGGTAAAAATAAAGTTGGAACAAAAAACAATTTTCTTACTCTTGATGGAAAACCAGTAACTCAAAATGAACTTATTAGCTTTTATAAAGATAAAAAATTATTTTTATCTATTATAAATCCGCTCTATTTCTTAAGCAAGAAACCTGCAGAACAAAAAGAAATGGTAGATAAGTATTTATCTGATATAAAACCATTTGAAATATTTAATAAGTTAAGTGATTTGCAAAAGCAAAATTTACTTAAAAGATATTTTAAAATCCATGTAAGAGAAATATATGATAAATTCACTGAAGAAGAATTAAAAGAAATTTACTCTTCTTATAAATTACAAGAAATTACTAATAAACAATTCGAGGAATTATCACAAAAGGAATTATTTAGTAGTTTCAAAGATGTTATTTTAAGAGATGTAAAATATTATTATATGCTTTCTCCAAAAGAACAAGAGGACTTTATAAATATGCATATATTAAATATATTTATGGATATTGCTTATGATAATTTAGAACTAGAAGATCAAAAAATATTAGAAGGTATCCCTCAAGATATACCAACTTATATGTCAGAGTTAAATCAAGATATTAAGAAATCTGAAAGCTATATTACTACTTTAAATGGAAAAATTGATTATGCACAAAATATAGCAGATGAAAAATTACCTGAAACCAAAAAGTTTGAGAAAGAAATTGAACTTTCACTTGCCTATCAAGAATTAGATTCATTATCTAATGATAAACAAATTAAAGATAAAGAAAATCAAAAGCAAAAAGTAGAAGATTTAGAAAAGGAAATTTTGAATGTATCAACAGAAATCACAGAACTTGAAAAGACAATGAAAACTGGTAAACAAAAATATTTGGCAATTAAAGAAGGTACAAATTGTATCTGCCCTACTTGCGAACAATATATACAAAATGAATCAAAAGAAAAGACTATTGCTAATATGAAAAAAGATTTGACAAATGCTTTTAATAGAAAAAATACATTGGAGACTAAACAAAAAGACTTGAAATTCAAACTGGCAATGGAAAGATGTCAATATCACGCATTAGGTGGAGATACTATCATAGATAATAGTAAAAAAATTGCTAATCTAAAGGAAAACATAAATAAATTAGAATTAGAGAAAAAAGAGATAGAAAGATTTAATAATGAAATTTCTATCAAAGAAAAAAATATACAAAATGCTAAAATTGACATATCTAATTTTAATAAGCAAATTGTTACTCAAAATAAATATATAGAACAATTAAAGGATGCTAGAAAAGTTGCACAAAAGTTATATATTGCATACATTGAAGAAAAGATGAAACTTGCTAAACAATATTTAAAAGATGTTAAAGTAAAGTTTTATTCTGTATTAAAAACTACTGGAGAAATCAAAGAAGATTTTATCATTACATATAAAGGAAATTCTTTGTCTAATCTATCTAGGTCCGAAACTATTGCAACAGCATTAGAATTTGCTAATATGTTTAATCAAATAGCAAGAACTAATTTTCCTATTTTTATTGATGATATGGAATCTTGTGCTGATTATGACTTTATAAAAGATTATTCAAGCAATTCACAATTAATAGTATCTAATGTAGTTAAAGGCTCAAATTTAAAAATTGCAGATTATTATAATACTGATAATTGTACTATTATAAAACCTGTGATAACAAATGCAAAAACTTTCAATACTTATCGCAAAAATAATACTGCTATTCCAAGAGCAGCATAAAAATTATTTTAGAAAAGGCAGATATAGTCTGTCTTTTTCTGATTATTAAAGGAGTGCAAAATGTATGAATTAAAAAATATGGAATTTAAAAAAACTTATGATGAGTTATGTTCTTTTCATGATAGACTAACTATTTTTTCTGATTTCGTAAAGATGTGTGCCATAAGCATTTATAATTCTTTTGCAAAAAATGAAGAATTAGAAAATGAATATTTAAGAACAATAAATTCCTATAATAAAAAGGAGCAATCGCTATTTATAAAAATGTTTGGGGAATTGATTATGATGTATGAAGATAGTAAAAAAATCGTAGATATATTAGGGCCAATCTATATGAATATATCATCAAAAAATAGAAATTTAGGTCAAGTATTTACACCTGAACATATTGCAGAATTAATGGCGGAAATGTCAGTAACTGATGAAAATTCACTTAAAGAAAAAGTCCAAACAAATGGATACATAACAGTTATGGATCCGGCCTGTGGTTCTGGACGGATTAGTTTTAGCTTATGCAAAAGTATTAAATGAACACAATATAGATTATCAAAAAGATTTATTTATTGATGTAACAGATATTTCAAGTACATGTGTTTATATGACATATATACAATTAGCATTATATGGAATACCTGCAATAGTAAAATGTGGTGATTCAATATCACAAAAGATGAAGTTTAGAATGGAAACTCCACTATATTTTTTACAATATTGGAAATTTAGAAATGCTTTTGTAAAAAACTCAAAAAATATGATGAACTCAAATCAAAATGAAATTATTGTTGATAAAACAATACAAAATAAATTTAAAGAGGTTATGATTAAAGGAAATAGTCAAATCTCTTTGTTTTAAAAGAAAGGAAGATATACATATGAAAATTAAATGTTTATTAGTAATGCCAAATAAAGAGGTACAAAAAGTTAAAATCCCAGCAAGCACAAAATTTATAAAGGCTTTTATAGGAGATAATTTATTAAAAATAAGAGCAAATGAAAACAACTTAATAATTGCAAATCAAAATGCAGAAAATGATGAATTTAATAGATTCTTTCAAGGATGCATCTTGTATGGTACTTTTATTGTTGTTTCAATAAAAAACAAAAAAATTACATCAATGAAAAAGAAAGATACAAGGAAGTTTTACAATATGTTTAAACTTTCAAAACACCAAAAGAAAATAAACCATTACAAAGAAGAATTTTTAGAAGAATACTATTATAGACAAAGAAAAATTAAAGAAAAAAATAGAATGCATAATAAAGAATTTATCTTTAAAAATGCTGCATAAGAAAGGAAGGAATTTATATGAAATATTTAGCAATGGTTGTTTTAAATCCTAATATTAGTAAAAGAAAAATTGATTTTATTCAAGGTGGAATAGTAACACTTTTTGAACAAAAAAGTAAAGTAAAAAAGACTTATTTTTTAGGAAGGAAAAAATTAGAATATCCTGTGAAAAATTATACAGAAGGTTATCATCTTAAATTCGATATAGAGTGTAATGAGAAGAAAATATCACAAATTAAAGATATTTTAAAATCAAATAGCAATGTTATTTTCAATTTTATTGTTAATAATGAGGTAGAAAAAAATACATTACCTATTTTGAAAAAGGTTAGAAATCCTTTTAAAACAACACCTATTGTCAAGTATATGGAAAATAATACATCTTCTCAAAAAATATATATGTTAATTAGCAAAAATTTAAAGTTACCTTTTGCAGAATCAAATATTCTTGCTATCAGTGAAGATATAAATAGAATCTTTGAGGTTGCTGTTAAAAAGTTGCAAGAATATATTTATGTGAAAGGCTTTCACACTATTAAGGAATTAAAAAATATGAGAGATATTGAAAATGAACTTAAAAAATATTGGAAAGTTCAATTTACATTAGGCGACAACATAAATGTAGGACAAGAATTATTAATTCAAGAAAAAATAATGATATAAGGAGGATTTTATTTATGAACAATTATGAAACAATTTTTTTGATGAAAGACGATATTACAGAAGAACAAAGAAATACTGTTATAGAAGAAATAAGAGATTATCTTACTAAAAACGGAAAAATATCTGTGGAAGAAAATTTAGGTAAAAAGAAATTAGCTTATAAAGTTAGAGAATATGAATATGCTTATTATTACTTAATTCAATTTGTAGGAAAAGCAGATATTATATCTGAATTAGAAAGAAAATATCGTATTAATGAAAATATATTAAAGTTTATAACTATCAAAAGATAGATACAGAAAGGAAGGAATTAATTATGAACAAAATAATACTATTAGGGAGATTAACAAAAGCTCCAGAAATAAGATTTTCACAAACAAATAATATCAAAGTTGCATCATTTAGCCTAGCAGTAAATAGAAAGTATGTAAAAGAAGGAGAAGAAAGACAAGCAGATTTTTTCAATATAGTTGGATATTCTAAACTTGCAGATTTTATTGAAAAATATCTAAAACAAGGTGTCCAAATATGCGTGTTAGGTAGACTACAGACAAGAAATTATGAAGATAAAAATGGTATTAGAAGATATGTGACAGAAGTTATTGCAGAAGAAATAGATTTTGCTGATAGTTTTACAAAAATTGACGGAAATACTAATAGTACGCAAGAAACTGTAAGTGAGGACTTAAAAGAAGATTCTTTATCAGAAGATTTTATTTCTAATGGTGATGATTTACCATTTTAGAAAGGAGATAATATATGGATTACAAAAAATATAGTAAAAAAGAATTTCTAAAAATATTAAAGAAAGATGGTATTTTATTTGTTAAAACTAATCTTGGGAATAAATACATAATAAAAAAAAGTGATATTGCTGACTTTATTATGCTTGAATCAGAAAGAACAGGACATACATCAGATATGTTCTTTTTCATGCCTGGTATTAATGCCCCAGTAATAACTACTTATGGATGTTTCTTAAATAAAGCAAATCCAGTTTTTAGAGAAGAAATGATTGATAGATTAGTGTTATTACAAACTACAGATGAAAAAGCAAAAGATATTAAGATATTTGATACAGACTTATTTAATAAGATGCTTGATAACAATGAAATTAGCAATGATATACCTAACTTTGATAAATTATACAAAAAATATTCAACAATATAAAATTAAACAAAAAATATGGAAGGAGATAAAAATGGAAACAAATATAGTAAGTGTAAAGTATGAAGATAGATATACGCCTAAAACTTTTAGTGGAAGAGCATATTCTTATATTACAACAATTCCATTAGAGGTTGGAGATTTAGTTGTAGCTCCTACAAGTTATGGAGAAAAAATTGCACGAGTATCAGAAATAAATGTTCCTGAAAGTAAGGTGTTGCTAATAAAGCCTATGCTTAAATTAATTACAGATAAGATAGACAAGAAAAAATATTTGCAAGAGAATCAAATACATAAGGAGGCAGCATAATGACAGGTAAAGAAGTTGCAAGTATTCTAATTCAAGAACTAATTTCCATTGGTTTTATTGTCCATCGTTATAATTCATATACTACAAGTTCAATATATATAAAACTAGATTATGGACTTTCTTGTGGTATAAGAATAGCAGATCATCCTGGCAAAAAGAAATATAGCTATAGATTTAATGTAATAAAAGATTATATTGGAGATAAGGTCATCATAAAAGATGGCCTTATTTGCCGATTCTATGACTTTACTGAGCTAGAAGAAGTAATAAAAGCAGTTCAAAAAGAAAAACAGGAAAAAATCAATAAATATGGCTTGCAAAATTATCAAAAACATATGGAAAAAGAATCAAAAAGTGATTTATATACAAGATTTAGAAAAATGGAGGTAAAAAAGAAATGACTGGTTTTGAAAGATTAAAAGAACAAGTAAAAGACCAAGAAGACAAAGCATTATTACAAACAATAGATTATTTATTATCTCGTGAAGATATGGAACAAAAATATCTAAATAAAGAAAAAACAGTTGAGGAAATGGCAAAATTCATACATAATAAAGGAATTAAATATATGAAAAATGGATGGAATTATATTACTAACGAAGTTGTTTACTCATGGGCTATAATGTATTTTTCATTACCAAATACTTTTCTAAAGATAGAAAAGAAAAATGTAACAGAAAACAAGTCTACCCCCAAAACATCTTCTAAAAAGGAAAACACTAAAAATAATGTTGTTTCGTTGGAAAAAGCAAAAGAAAATATGGAAAAAAAGAAAGAAACAGCTCAAATTTCTTTATTTGGAGGTGTTGTATAATGAAACAAGAAGAAATAGACAAGCTAATGCTTAAAATAGACAAAAAGTGCAAATTTCCAAAGTATTGGGAAAATTTTATTAATGAAAATTCAAAAAATCACCACCTTATTATCAAAGATAAGAAAATGAAAAAATTATATTGCACAAATTGTCATAAATATTTTTCTGATACTACAATAAAAGTTCGTGATTATGTAGAATGTCCTAATTGTCATCAAATGTCATGTGTCTATGGGATAAACTATTATAAACACTCATTTGAGCAATCCGTTGTATTAGTTCAAAGAATGGATAAAAAAGTTATAATAAGGATATTTGAAATATATTCTTATTTCGAAGAAGGTAATAAAAAAATTAAAAAAAGTTGTATTGAATATGCAAGGATTATTCCAGGTATAGGTAGGTTTTTAGGTAATAATGTTTATATCAATATGTTTGGGCTTTTGAGAGTATATCACGGATATAAAGAGATTAATTGGTCAGAGTATAAAGGATATAAATATTTCACAGACCATCCCACATATCCATATAACAAGAAAAGAATTATAAAAGGTACTATTATGGAATATGCACCTATAAAAGAATTTATGAATAAATTTTCATATTATCGTTATAATTTTTTAGATGTATTAGAATTAGCGGCCTATGGTAGCTTTGAATTATTATGGAATATGAAATTATACAATTTATGTTTTTATTCTAAGGCCTTAAATAAAAATGGTAGTTTTTACAAGAGATTTGGAGTTCCTAAAAGCTTTTTGAAATTTATGCAAGATAATAATGTAACATATAAAGAATTAATGATATTAAGATTGTTCCAAAGAGCAGATAGTAAATTATTTCAAAAGTTTAAATATTGCAATCTTAATCATTTAAGATATTTAGTAAAAAATAATATATTGGATGATTTCTCAAATTCAAATTTGGAATTAAATGCTTCAAATATTAAACTTTTAAAAGAAATTAGTGAATTTGTACCTTTAAAAAGATTAGTGAAATACTATAAAGGATTAAATAATTTAATTATTTATAGAGATTATCTAAAGATGTCTAAAAAATTAGCATTAAATTATAAATCAAAAAAAGATTTATTTCCAAGAAATCTAATATCAAGACACGATAAGATGCAGAAAAAAATTGCTATTGAAGAAGATATGAATACACAATTCAAAGCATATTTAAGATATTTAGAATTATCAAAATATACTTATGAAGATAATAAGTATATTATATTTCCAGCTCCTAGTATAGATGATTTGAAAAAAGAAGGATTACAACAAGGAAATTGTGTTGGAAGTATGTATCTTCAACCATATATAAACTCTAAAACAGAAATATTCTTTATGAGAGATATAGAAAAAGTTGATAAATCTCTTATTACTTTAGAATTTAAAAATGGTCATATAGTTCAAAAAGAATTGCCTCACCATTCACAAAAGTTCACAGAAGAACAAAATACATTTATAAATAATTGGGTTAATTTTAGGCAATTTATGGATCAAAAAGAAAAATACAAGAAAAAACAAGAGATTAAAGTCATCAAATATAATTTTAAAAATATGGTTGCCTAAAAGGAGGAAAATAAAATGAAACATAAAATAAATAGAAAAACTAGAGCAAAAGAGATATTTGATAAAGTAGTAAAAAATGTTCAAACTATTGTATCAAATGGAGAATATGAAAAATATTTAAGATTTCAAAATCAATTTACTAAATATAGTTTTAATAATATTGTTCTAATATATAGTCAATTTCCTGATGCTACTAAGGTTGCTGGAAAAGCTAAATGGAAAGAAATTGGACGAGAGTTAATTGAAGGTGCAAAAAGAATACAAATAACTGCAGGAATGCCAGCACAAGGAAAGACAAAAGTTAAAAAAATTATAGATGGCAAAGAAGTTGAAGAAGAGCAAACATACAACTACATAGCATATAAACAAGTATATGTATATGATATATCTCAAACTGTTGGAGAACCAATACCACTACAAATTAAAATGCTTGATAGTGAAAATATGGGTTCTTTTTTTGATAAATTAAAACAATTTAGCAAATTTCCAATATATGAAGAAAACTTATATGGAGGATTAAAAGGTTTTTATAGTCCTAAAAATAAAACAATTACAATAGACAAAAAATTATCTATTGATGCGAAAGTAGCAGTATTATTGCATGAATTGACACATGGAATATATGATGATTTTGATTATAAGACTGATAAAAATTTATCTGAAACATTTGTTGAATCCGTTGCTTATATAGTAGCAGATTATTTTGGACTTGATAATTCTATGTGTAGTTTTAATTATATCACCAAATATGCTAATGGTAATCCCAATATTTTAATTGATTTAGGTACAAAAATAAAAAAATGTGCAAGTGAATTTATAAAAGATATTGAAGAATTTGAAGTTCAAGAAGAACAATTAGTTGCTTAATTGAAAGGAGAAAAAACTATTATGATTATTGAATACGAAAAATGTAATTTTTCAAAAGAACAATGTAATATTGAGATTAAAGATTTAAAAAATGTATTTTTGAAAGGAAAAAATCCTTTTGATAATTTAGATACTTATTTTGGAATATGGGTAAATAATAAACAAATATCCATTGTAACAATTATAAGTTATAGAACAGTTACATATAAGCATTATCTAAATGAAAATTTATCTACTATATGTGATATACAAGAATATTTAAAACATAATGACAGTGTAGTTATTATTGATAGAAAGGAGTTTGAAAAACAAATAAATCATATAAAATCAATATTTGAAATAGGAGGTAAAGATGGACGATTTAACTAAATGTAATACAGATTATTTACTTGAACTTGCCTATGTATTTAAAGAACAAGGCAAAAAACAATTCTATGAAAGAGTAGTAAAAGAATTAAATAGAAGAGATATAACTGTAACAAATGAATTACTTTTAAAATATAAAATTAATTTATAAGGAGAAAGTCAATGTTTAAATTATATAAAAATGGAAAGTTATTATTAGTTGCACCTTATTGGGAGGATTTAGTGAATTTTGTGGAAATTATAAAGAAATATAATAAAAAATTTATTAATAGGAAAGATTTTATTATAAAGTGTAACGATGAACTATTTTATTATTGGAAAAGAAAATAAAAAGAAAGGAATCAAAAATATGGATAGATTAGATTATCAGGAAGTTGTAAAACATATAAATATACTAAATGTAGCATATCATTTATGTTTAGAAATAGTAGATCAAAAAGGATATGAAATTAAAGCAATATGCCCTTTTTGTGGTTATAATAAAAATAGTAAAATACCTACCCTATCTTTAAATTCTACTAATAATAAATATCATTGTGTAAGGTGTGGTGCTGGTGGATTCTCAATAGGTTTATATGCACGAGTAAGAGGAATTGACAATAAAAAAGCATATAAAGAGTTAATTGAAAAAGAGTGTTATTCTCAAAACAGAACAGCAGTAGAAATCAGCCCTATAAATTTATTAGCAGATATAGAAATTAGAGATATGGTATATCGAGATTTACTAAATATGTTAAAATTAGAAGGTCAACATAGAAACTATTTGATAAGAAATGGAATGTTAAACACTTCCATTGAAGATAACTTATATCGTACAGTACCTAAAAACTATATAAAAAGAAGAATAATAGCTCATAATTTATCTAGAAAATATGATTTATCTGGAATACCAGGTTTATTCCAAGAGGAAGATTTTAAATGGTGCTTTAATAGATATGATGGTTTCTTTGTACCAGTTTTCAATGAAGATGGATATATACAAGGTCTTTCAATTCATTTAGACAATCCATTTAATGATTCTGAAGATATATGGTTTTCAAGTAGTGGTAAAATAAATGGAACAGCTACTAAAAATTACATAATGAAAAGTAACATATCTGCAGATACTCAAAATGTTATTTTAACAGATAATTTTATTTTAGGACATCTTATAAAAGATGCCTTAAATTTACCAGTTATTAGTTTTCAAAATATTTCTAATTCATATATGATTTTAAAAGAGATACAAAATACTAATATAAGAAATATTACTTTTGTTATAAGAATACCTAATTGTAACAATAATTTAGATTATATAATAAACCGTATATTTCGAGATTTATTGCCTTTAGGCTATAATTTAGATACTAAATGCATTGATAATTATAACGATATCTTTAAAATAGATTTTTTTGATGAAATATTTGATATTAATTACACATCAAATAAAGTTGCTTAATTATAAATAGTCTATTCTTTTTGAAGGATAGGCTATGTTTTTTTGTTTTTATATGGTATAATCTGCTTGAAAGATAAAGGTGGTTGAATGTTTCATGAAAAAAATATTAATTGTTGAAGATGATGTAGATATTCATAATCTGATTAAAGATATATTGAAAAAGGAAAGATATGATGTGATAAGTGCGTATTCTGGAACAGAAGCAATACTGTTAATAGAGAAGAACAATGTAGATTTAATATTATTAGATTTAATGCTACCTGGATTATCAGGAGAAGAACTTATAAGGAAAATAAAAGATATACCGATTATAGTATTAAGTGCTAAAGTATCGTCAGAGGATAAAGTAAATGTCTTATCGAATGGAGCAAATGATTATATTACTAAACCTTTTGATGCAAATGAATTGTTGGCGCGAATAAAGGTTCAACTAAGAATCAATAAAAATAATAAGGTCGAAACTTTATCATATAAAGATATGAGGCTAGATAGAAAAAGTCATATATTATATATTAAAAACGAAAAAATATATTTAACAAAAATAGAATATATGATTTTAGAACAATTACTATTAAATCCTAAGGAAATTATAACTAAAACTAAATTAATTCAATTATTGAATAAAACTAACAATAATAACTTTTTGAGTTGTACTCAAAAATATGACGAAAATTCTTTAAAAGTTCATATAAGTAATATCAGAAAAAAAATAAGAAATATTACGAACAATGAATATATAGAATCTGTATGGGGAATTGGATTTAAGCTATGCGAATAAAATCTTAACTATTTCTTAACTATTAGTTAACCATTTCCTTAACTAATATATGATAAACTATATCATATAGGAAGGGGGATAAAAATGGAGTATATTTTAGAAACAGAAAATATAAATAAGAAATACGGTCAATTTAATGCTTTAAATAATCTTAATATGCATATTCCAAAGGGAGCTATATATGGTTTGATTGGAAAAAATGGTGCAGGAAAAACAACTTTAATAAGGATAATTTGTGGGTTACAAAAAGTTACATCAGGGAAATATACTATTTATGGAATATCTGACAATAGCAGAAAAATTGTAGAAGCGAGAAAGAGATTAGGTGGAATTGTAGAGACACCATCTATTTGTTTAGATATGACAGCAGAGGACAACCTTAAAGAACAATATAAAATTATTGGTTTGCCTTCGTATGATAATTTGGAAGAAATATTAAAGTTAGTTAAATTAAATGATACGGGGAAAAAAACAGCTAAGCATTTCTCTTTGGGAATGAAACAAAGATTAGGTTTAGCAATTGCATTGGTTGGAAATCCTGATTTGTTAATCCTAGATGAACCAATAAATGGATTAGATCCAGAAGGAATTATTGAAATACGAGAATTGATTTTAAGACTGAATAAAGAAAAAGGTATTACCTTTTTAATTTCTAGTCATTATTTAGATGAATTATCTAAAATTGCTACTTTTTATGGTATTATTGATAAAGGAAGAATAATCAAGGAGATTGATAAAAATGAATTAGAACAAAATTTTAGAAAAAGAACACAAATAACAATAACTAATTTAAAAGAGTGCGTCAAATATTTAGAAGAAAAGAGACTTTCTTATAAAGTTATTTCTGACAATACGATAGATATATATGAAAAAATAAATGTATCTGAATTGGTTATTGAACTTTCAAAAAGAAATTGTACTGTTAATGATTATCAGGAAAAAGGAGAATCATTAGAAAACTATTATTTGAATTTAATAGGAGGTGCAAGTAATGATTAGATTATTAAAAGCAGGGTTATTCAGATTAAAAAAAGATATTTTATTTTGGATATTCATTTTTCTAACAATTGGATTAGCAATACTTACACTAGTAAGATATGTACCGATAGAAGGTATAACTCTTGATAGTGCTTTAAATGAATTTTTAATATACATAGGTTTATTTATAGCCATATTTGTAAGTATTTTTGTGGGAAAAGAACATTCACAAGGAATAATAAGAAATAAAATAATAGTTGGACATAGTAGGTTTTCAATTTTTTTAGCTAATTTGATTATCTGTATAATAGTTTCGCTATTATGTGAATTAATTTATTTAGCAATCATCTTTTTAGTTGGAACACCTCTATTAGGTCAATTGCAAATGACGTTATCTCAGTTTATAGGGATTTTAGTAAATACTATTTTTATAATTATCTCATTTTGTTCTATTTATAATTTTGTTACAATGCTATGCTCAGAGATAACAATATCAACTACTATATGTATAATTCTATTTATAGCAATGTTTATTGCACAAGGTGCATTTAGTTTAACAGCCCATAGTAGTAAATATATAGAAAATGCTTTTTATGATGAAAATGGGAATAAACATATTATTAGCCAAGAAATTGATCCAAATTATCCTGGAGATCAAAAGGTAAAAACTGCTAAAATAATATATTTATCAATACCACAAGGACAGGCTATGGAAATAAAAAATAATAACTTAGATTCATTACAACAAATGACTATTTATTCTATAATTTTAATAGTAATAATAAATATACTAGGTGTTTATATTTTTTCAAAAAAAGAATTAAAATAGGAGGAACAAGTGAATATTAGCTTATTATTGATTTCAATTATATCATCTTTTATATGCATATTTCTATTACTAAAATTGTTTTTGATAAAAAAATCAATTATAGAAATTGAAAAAAATTTTACTAAAATATTAGAATCAGATACTAATAATATAATATCCATATCTTCATCCGATAAAGATATTAAGAATTTAACTATTAACTTGAATGATAATTTAATCGAATTGCGAAAACAAAAATTAAAATATAAAAATGGAAATCAAGAATTAAAAAAAATAGTGACTAATATTTCACATGATTTGCGAACACCTTTAACAGCTCTTAAAGGCTATATTGACTTAATAAACAAGGAAAAATTATCTATTAGTCAGAAAAAGTATTTAAAGATAATACAAAAAAAATCTGATGAATTAAATGAACTTACAGGGCAATTGTTTGAATTTTCAAAAATAATAGATACATTAGAAAAAAATATAAATCTTTCCAAAGATGAATGTTGCATTAATGAAATTTTAGAAGAAACATTGCTAAGTTTTTATAATATTTTTAAGGAAAAAAATATTTTTCCAACAATTAATATTTCAAATAAAAAATTATATAAAAAAGTAAATAAAATTTCAATAGTAAGGATATTTGAAAATATTTTATCTAATGTCTCAAAATACAGTAATGGAGATTTTGAAGTTGAGATGGACGATAATGGAATAATAACTTTTTCAAATAAAGCAAATTCACTAGATGCGACATCAGTTCAGAAGATTTTTGACCGTTACTTTTCAGTAGAAAATGCAAAAGAATCTACCGGAATAGGATTATCAATTGCAAAGCAATTAGTAGAAATGAATGATGGTGAAATATATGCCGAATATAGTAGAGAGAGGCTATATATAAAAATTAATTTTAGATAAAAGGGAGCAATCCCTTTTATTTTTTAGAAAAAAAAACTACTGCGAGTATATTGCAACTCGCAGTAGAAAGAGATAGTTCTGTCTGGTTAATTAATTACAATTCGATTTTGAGCAAACCGAATTAATAATACTGCTGCACATGGCAAACCAAATTGCCATTGTTAGGACCGCTAGATACATAGGCTTTAAACTGCCAAGCTCCAGTACTGTTGAAAACTACAAACGGTTTGTCCAAATAGTTGGAACCGTTTCCGTTCACAGGACCAAAAGGTCCATATTTCTGTGAACCGCCGGTTACAAACTCAAACATAACCTTTGTGTCAGCACTACCGCCAGTTACCCAGCATTTGAACTTGGGAGTGAACCCACAGTTGGACATATATCCAACTGAACCAAGCGGAAAGGTAATTTCGTCTCCCTGCTTCATGGGAACGATACCTTCATCATTGGATTCAACGACAACAGGAACTTCCTGTTCCACGATTGTGAACTCGTTGTTATCAGCTTCAGACACGACTTCGGTTGTTGCATCCGCTTTCGGTTCGGCTGCAAATGCAGTCGTAGCACATCCCAGCGTCATAACACCAACCAATGCTAATGATAAAATTTTAGAAATAGCCTTCATACTGTATACCTCCTAATTGTTGAAACAGAACTACCTCTTTTTTTATACACTGTCAAATTCGACAGTAAAATAATTATACATCTTTTGTAAAAAAATGTCAATACTTTTAACAAATAAAAAACGATGTTTTCGTTGAGAGCGTAAGGTTTTGTCGTTCTTTGTCGAAAAAAGTCGAATGTTCTTTTGACAGTTACTGTTTAATCTTAAACACTATTTTTTCTTGTGTGTTAATTGGTTTATTAAATATGCGCATTGAGTCTATGAATTAAATTATAAATCACATAAATTTTATGACACTTAATAAAGATAGCATTTCGCTATCTTTTAATCATTCTTATTCTATTATAGGTTTAATTTCTGTATTATAGTCTATATCTAAAACATTACATAAAGCAACTAATTCAAAATCTTTTACAATACTTATTCCTTTTTCCATTCTATAGAGTTCAACTCTATGTATATCAATTCCATATAATTGTACTCTTCTACAAACTTCTTCTTTTGAGAAACCTTTTTTATTTCGATGTTCTAATAGAAGATTGCCAATTATATTTGCTTTATTATTATATTTTTTCAAAAAAATCCCTCACTAATTCTTTTTTTAATTGATTTTATTACAAATTTTGTGATAAACTGTAACAGAGCCTAACGGTTTTTGGATTATTTTATCCATTTTTTTTACAAATATAAGTAAAATGAGGAAATATTGAGACTAGAAATATTTAGAAAAAATAAAAAAGCTAACAATATACCACCATATAATGCTAGCCTTAAAGAATATTTATTTTGTATTTAGTAAAACTGTAATCATTTTATTTATAACAGATTTATCTCTATCTGTTAAAAGTTCATATTGGTCGATAATATCAGGGGACTTGATAAGGTCTTTGAACAATTTAATAGAAGAACAATTTGCGGTATTACAAATATTTATGGCATTATCTATACTTATTCCTGCTTTTCCTGTTTCTACTTGTGATAAAAACTGTGCATTGATATTTAATTTTTCTGCAAAATCTTCTTGAGTTAAATCAAGGTCTTTTCTAATATTCTTAATATTACGACCTATAATTATATTATTATCTAAATTTGCCATTATTTCACCCCATTAAATAGTATAATAAAATTTTTATAAAAAATGAAATAGACGACATATATAATTTAGTGATAAAATTATAGGTAACAACTATATAACAATGGATAATTTAGTTTAAAAATCGAGGTGGTAGGTATAGAATAAGGCATAAATTTAACTTTATACCTATATCTAGGAATTTTATGAATGGAGGTGAGAAAATGTATTATTCAATTATTGCATTACTTTTTATTATAATTGTTATGTTTGGAGTAATAATAGAACAAAAGAAAAAATATAAGTTTGAATTAGCCAGAAAAAATAGAGAAATCGCATTAATTATGAAAAAATGTAATTTTTATAAAAATGAATACGAGGAATTACAAAAAACTTATAAAACAAACATTGAAATATCTGCAGCAAATGATTTTGAGCCTTTTGACAAAATGAAATATAATCCTATATATAAAGGCAAAAAAGCATTAGTTGGAGATTATTTAGCTTGTTCTTATATTTTTACAAAGAAGGCTTTAGAAAGTCTTGGATTTGAAGTTACTATTGTTCATACTAAAGCTGAAGTAATAAGAAGAATAAAAAATAATGAAAAATATGACATAATATTTAGCAATAATGTGTACGATGATGGTTCAGGGCCACAGTGTTTTGAAGAATTAAAAAAAATTGAAGGATTTAATACACCAGTTGTAATTCATACTGTTACAAAAAATGCAAAATTTCATTTTGTAGTTGAACTAGGTTTTGATGGCTATATTGAAAAACCAGTTACACAATCCAAATTAATACCTGTTCTAGAAAAATTGTTACAAGGAGGAAATAATGAGACCAAAAACATTTAAAATAATTTATATGTTAGATGGAAAAACAATGAATACACAATGTTCTATTTATTATTTACACAAGTATATTGATAAACTCATTGAAGATGGATCAAGAATTATATGTATTTTTGCAAATAATGTTAAATCAAATAAGCCTTTGGATTCTAATGTTGAAGAGAAAAACAAATACTATAATTCAAGATATAATTATTATTATAGACAATATAAAAGTAACAAGATAGATGAAGATATGTTTAATGGAATAAAAATAAAGCTAAAAGAATTAAAAGAAAATTGTAATGATAAGAAAGAATTTTTAGATGAATTTACTATATTTGAAAAGGAAATAATAAAGAAAGGGTAGATTAGATTGAAAAAATCAGTAGATGAAAATATTGTCGAAATTTTTGATAATATGATAAATAAAACAAATAAAAGAGAGATTTTAATTATGATAAAATCAGATATTCTTGAATTTTGTGGTGAAATTTCACCAATTGAATTAGAATTTCTTTCTGAAAACATTTATGATTATTGTTGTTTGATGGTAAACCAAATAACAGATACAAAAATAATGTGGTACATAACAAGAAAAAATGCGAAATATTATGATCAAGTATCGGAAGGAGATAGAGAAAAATTTTGTTTTAAATTTGATTTAAAAAAGATGCAAGAACTTATAAAAAAATATATAAAAATATTAGAAGAAAAAAAGTAATATATATCAATTAGTAGTAAAAAATGTACCTTATATGGAAAAATAAATATAATATTTGGATATATATATCATTAAATAATATAAATCATAAATTTTCTTAATTGGGAATTTATGATTTTTTTTGCATAAAAAAAGCAGATACACTGCTGCATCTGCTAAAAGATTTAGTAATATATAAATATATGAATCATTTTATATATTGAAGATACTTATATCACTATAACCCTAAAAAATCAATATTTTTATTTATTTTCTAAAAATATTCGTCATATTCATCTTCCGTAAATTCATCATTTACTACATCTAAATCAGGATATGTACAATATAAAAATGGAATATCACAATTTATCTGTTCTACCTCTTCCCTACTAGGAAAGGCTAAAATTAATCTATCTGCTTTAGGGAGTGATAGGGGAGAATTGACCAATTTTATAATTCCCTTTTTGTTACCTTCATCAGCAACAATTATATGATATAGTAAATTGTCTTTTGTTAAAAATGTTATATATATTGGAAAATTGCCTTTATGAAATGTTACAAATCTTCCTTTATATCTGCATAATATATCTAATGCTACTAACATATTATCATCTATCTTTTGTGTATTGTGAACTAATATTTCTCCTTTTTTGCTTATTGCATTACTTGATATTATATTTTTAAAATTATTATTATATTCATCAAATAGTCTTTGTAAATGTTCTATTTTAGTAGCACCAAAATCTTGTATAAAATTTATTATTTTAGTATCTTTTTCTTTTATTTTAACCACCTTCCCTTATTAAATTATTCTCATTAAATAACCGTATATTAATTTTTTATCTTCCTTGATTTCACTAATTTTTATCAACACATTGTCTTGATAATGTGGATAATTATTAAAACGAGGCGGGACTCTTGCAAGAACACTAACCTTTGAATTATCTAATTGGACGATTATTCCACTATTTTGTTTTGGAAAAGCTATTACTTTTCCTGTATATTCTCCACTTTCAACAATATATTTTCTGATATTCTTAAATGGATTTTCAATAAAATCTTTTGCAGATAATTCAAATTCATTTTTTTCAATATCTATTTTCTTTATTCTAACCTTTAAATATTCTCCTGGAGAATAATAATCTTTACAATTGACAATATAAGTATGTTGGAGATTATCAGCCTTTATTACAATTTCTTTTCCGTATAAATCAACAATAATATGTTTTATTCCAACTGCCAAAATCCTCACTCTAACTACATCATTTAATTTTAATTTTGGTAATTCTATTTCTGACCTTAATTCCATTGCATCTTTTCTACTTGCTATGGCTATATTACTTGTCATATCATAATCAACGACAATAAAATCTATTTCTGCGCCTAACATTCCTCTTATCATTGATTTATTTATCTTCTCTATTCCTAAATGTGTACAAGGAATTAAAACTTTTATTCCGCCATACCATACTATTGCACAAGAAATTTTTTCACCTTTTAATTTGTAATATTCATCTTCAATTCCACTTATTTTACCTGTTAATATTCTCTTTTCTTCTTTACTTCTCAATAATTCCTTTGTTGTTAAGTTCTCCAATTTCTCACCTCCAATTAAAAAGCACTTACCTTTAAAGTAAATGCCTTAATCATTTTAATTAAATTATCTTTCTAAATTCACATAAAAATCTATAAAAGATTCCTCGTTATCTCCAATACTTTCAACAGTTATTTTGCTAATTTCAGTTTCAAAACAATCATTCAAATCTATATCTACAATTTCATCAACTGAGCCTAATGTGATATGAGGAATATAGTATTGAGGTAAATCTTTGTTTAATAATTTATTATATATATCTATACTAATATTTCTAATAATATCATTTCCCTCTACTATATTTAAAAATATATAATATTTATTTATATTTTCATCTTTTATAAAACTTATTCCTTTGCACTTTATATTAAATCTATTATAACTTTTACAAATATCAGATAATTTTTTTTTCATTTCATCATTTTTTAAATCTATTTCAAATGGAAAAACAAGAGTAATATGAGGGGGTAATATTTGTGATAACTCATCATATTTATTTCTAATATTTTGTATCTTATCAATATTATCAAATTGAGGAAATATCAGTATATCTCGTTTTCCTTTATTTATATAATTCATAAATTAATCTCCAATACAACTTACTGTTTTAAAAAATACCTCTATTATATTTTATTTGACCATAAATCATAAAAATCAAACCAATTATTATTCCAATAACTGTAATATACCATATATTTTCATTATAGAAAATCATTTGTAATATTGCTGTTATAGTCATACAAATTCCTATTATCAAGGAACCTATTCCCATTGATTTACCATATTTTTTTCTATTTTTTTCTGTGATTTTCAATCTATTATACCAATGAATTGATGAAATATTACCTTTTAAATTGAAAATACCAAGAATAGTAATACAGATACCAAAAATCAATAAAAAAATATACTCCATAATTTTATTCCTCCTATATAAATTACTATTATTCAAGATGATTATATCATAATACTAAAAATTATCAAAGCTTCTTTTTCTTTTTCTTCTAGTAATTTTGGTAATATTCTCTTTTGGTATATATTCTACATTTGTATTTTTTGTCCACTCAGGCTTATAATCATATATAGAACTATCTTTTAACTTTTGAGCAAGAGGATGTTCAGTGTACCTCATTTTATCTAAAAGAAGTGGTTTATTTCCTCTTAGAATTGCAAGTAATTTAGTTGTTGGTAGTCTTAAAATTTCATCTTTATTTAGTAAATTTCTTTGTAAAGTAGAAATATTTTTTTGACCAAATTCTCCAATTTCTCCTTCTAAAGAGTTCTCTTTTTTTATTGAAATATTTTCAGCTGTTGAAACTCCTATTAAATCGCAAAAAAAGCCGTGCTGTTAAGGTGTCTGTTGTGCCTAATCCTAAGGTTGTATCGCAATTTCCTATTATCTCATCTGACATTTTATTAGGATAGCGGCTGTCGAGTTGTCCGTTTATTTTGAGTTATTGGAATTAGTCCGTATGCCGTCTGCTTCTAATCGTACTAATCTTCTTATTAAAATCAGGTATTTGCCCGTATATTTGCAAATTCCTCTAAAAAACAGAAAACATCTACATCACATTTTCCATTTGGCCTTGAATCTGCATATCTAACTAACTTGATAAAAAGAAATGTATAAAATAAAGAGCTTAAAAAATCGTAAGCTCCATTCATATCATCTGTTATAATATAGTAAATGCAAGGTTTTTGAGCAGGTAAAGTCAAATCAATATCACTAGCAGAAGTTAATCGTTGTAAATCTTCATTTTGAAATGTCTGTAATCGAGTTCCAAGACCAGTAATAACACTTGCTTTTATAGTATCACTACCACTTGCAAATATATTGTAACTCATTTTAGCAGGATGCTCATTTGGTAATCCTTTGAACATAGCATCTATTTCATTTATATCGCCACCTGCAATTTTTTTATAAATATTTGTTAAATTATTTTGGTCAACAAGTATTTGCAGAAAATAAAAAAGAAATGCCTTTAGTAAATTTTCTTCAGCTCTTGGCCAAAACTCATCTTTTCCACTTTTCTTTTGAGTATTCGATATAATGACATTTGCACTTGTTTGAACATCATTTATATTTTCATTTTCAGCAAGTGGATTCCATCTATCACTATGTCTCATATCTTTTAAGTTAAATACTTTTACTACATATCCTATATTTCTAAAATAACTTGAAGTAGTCCTATATATTTCTGCCTTTGGATCTGTTACGATGATAGATTTTAGATATTTTGATATTTCTAATAGATTGGTTAATAGAAAAGCTGTTGTTTTCATACTGCCAGAACTTCCAAATACACATATATTTTTATTAAAGTAACTATCTAATGGTAATTTTACAATATTGCCTTCAAATCTTCCTAATATGATACCAGGAATATCATCTATTGTTAATACTTTTTTCATTTCTTCTAACTTCATCCAATCTGATGTACCATAAGTTCCATTTTCAGGTTTGAAAATAACACCTTTATTTTCGTTTTTACCTTTTGAGATAACAAGTAATATGTCTAATATAATTAAAATGGAAATAAGGGCAATTATGAATGAAATAATGGCATATAATTTACTGCTAAGGAAAATATTTTCATTAAAACATATATTTAAAATTTCAATATATTTTTTTACATTTGTAATAATAACGATATTTAGTATAAAAAACAAAAATAAAAATATATAAAAATATACTTTTTTATTCATATACAAATTTCTCTTTATCTATATAATTTTCCAAATCAACAACAAAATAATTGCAATTTGGAAGTTCTTTAACTAACATTTCTTTTATTTCATAATTACAAAAAATATCAGCATTTTTATTCTTGTTTTCTTTTAAGAAAGATTTGATTCTATTTATTTTTTCAGTATCAAAAAAATAAAAGGTAGAAATATATCTGTTTTTATAGTCAGTGTATTCACAAAAACTATATTCTGATAAATATATATCATTCCTTTTATATTTTGCTTTTATAATATTATACCAATCAACATTATGCAAGTATTTTAATTTTTCTCTATTTTCTTCAGTATCTTTAACAATTAATAGCTGATTCATTCCAAATGTAAATTGATTTATTTTTATTCTATTCTCATCATTAGTTAAAATTATTATATTTTTATATGTTTTTTCTTTTTGTAAATCGTATATAAGCAATCTTAAATATTTGTCATTGTGTTCTTCTGTAAGGTGATATGTAAGGTATTCCATTCCATTTATCTCTAATACACCAATAAACTTTCTTGATGTAATTGTAAATTCTTCTTTATTTTTCATGGAAAATGAAGGTATAAATTTTACATTAGCACAGTTGTAATAAAAAGCTGCCATTTTACTAATATATAGTAGTCTAGGCAAGTATTTTACATTTCGATTTAATTTGTTATATTCAAATTTAAATAGTCCAGCAAATTCAATCCCTAATTCATCCAATACAAGATGATGTGATTTTGTTCTTTTCAAATATCTTTTAGCCACCAAATTACTAATTCTTTTTTTATAATATTTCTGTGTATTAAAAAAATATTTTGCATCTTTTACATCCAAATATTGATACTTCGATATAAATTCTAATAAAGAAATTTCTTCTGGTCCATTTGGGAAATTGCTCAAAAAAAATCACCTCCTAATAAAACATTTAATAATTCTATGAGTTGAACTTGAAGGGAAGTGATGCGACAGCTTCGCTCTCACATCCTTACCACCACCAAACCAAATAGGGGTTACAATTTATGAAAGTATTGATTTTAAAAGATTTTTTAATTTTTTCGATGTCGCAAAAAATCAAAAAATTTTTTTACCCAAAACCCTACTTTTAGAACTCTACTTTTTTCAAAAATTGCTCCATTTTTTTACCATCTAATACATAAATAATTGTGTGTGGAATTTCAGAAAATTCTCCTTTGGCACAATAAAACATTTTCGACATATTATCATCTTGTATAACTCCACTTATTATTAAAGCATCTGCAATTGGTTTTACATATTTATTATCAATGTCCCAACCTTGTATGTTATCACATACCTTGATATATATAAAAACTTCATTAGAAAATAGTCCTTTATATTGCTTGGTTATTTCTGCAACATTAAGCAATATTCTCTTATAAGTGTGTGTCTTTAAATTCTTGAAACTTGGCAATGTTTCAGGCACATATATTTTCAATACATCATCTTTTAAATCAGTTTTATAATTATCATCAACACTTTTAATTTTTTCATATTCAAATTCAACATTTTTATTATATTCTTTTACCTCTGACAAGAGATTATATCTTGCCTTTTCAAAATTCAATAAAAAACTTTCAACTTGTAGGTCTGTTAAACTATTACTATTTAAAGTATTTTCTATCTGTTTATTTAAAATCTTTAATTGTTTATTTATTCTTTCATTTATAATCATAAAAAAGTCCTTTCATTAGTAGTATTGAAGGGCAAAAAAATAAGGAAGCAAACACATTATTCTTCAGATTCTAAAAATTCTTCATATGCTTCAAATATAGCATCCGTTAAATCTTTTCTAATTTTACGATTTAGTGGGTGGGCAGTATCTCTAAAATTTCTATCACCATTTAAAACTCTTCTTGAAGGCATAGAAATAAATTTTCTACCATCTTTTTCTATAAGTGTAATTCCTCTAATCATAAATTGTTTGTCTAAAATAACATTAGCATAGGCCAATACTGGACCTCTTTGTTTTGCTTTATAAATTTTAACATTTGTAATTTCCATAATTTTAATCCTCCTATAAATTTATTTTGAAGGGCAATTTATAAGAAGTTACTAACTAAATTTATTTACCCGTTCTAGGCAATGTCTTTGGCTTTTCTGGTTCAGGTATTCTAATTATTGTATGGAACTCATCTTCATCATCTAATTTTACATCTAAATAATCAGCAGTAATATATGTATGATTTTCAATTATTTGATTATTTTGTAAATCGTCATTTGCTGTAACTATTATTTTTGTACCTTCATTTTTGAATCCTTTTTCAACTGGATTTTCAAATACAAATCTAACTTCTGTTACATATTCGTTTTCAGCTAATTCTAATGTATTGCTATCTAATAGTATTTCAGAACTTTCATTTGTATTGCATGTTTTAATTGTTTTCCAATTTGAATTGTTATTTGTTATATATTGTACTTTATATGTATTGTCTTTGTTAAATGTACCTGTTGTAATACTTTTTGCTCTAACTTCTGATGGAAGAATATCTCCCCAAATAAAATTAGTTACAGTATCATTTGATTTATTTTGAATATCAAAATTATATGTAATATCTTTTCCTGGCTCAGTTTCTACAGTTCCAGTCTTTTCAACATCTACAATTAAATTTACAACATCATTTTCAATATCTAATACAACAGTTTGTCCTTTTTGTGTAATTTCAAAATCAAATCTATTATTTTCTGGGAATATATAATAATCATTTTTTGAGGTTTCAACTGCATACCATTTTCCAATAGGTAAATATTTTAATTCTCCATAACCATTTTGAATATTTATTGTTCCAAACTTTTCATCTGTTTCAGCATTAAATATGTCAAATGTTATGTTTGAAAGTTTATCTCCAGCTTTATCTCCTGTATATTGATTATCTTCAGCAGCTGTTTTATTTATTTCTACTTTGTTTTCATAAACTGTTGTAGGTGTACAGTCTTTATCTTCAACAGTAACTCCGATATATGTACCACCAACTACTACACAATTTTTGAAAGTAGAATTTACTTCTAGTCCTTCAATTACTTTAGCTGCAACTGTTATGTCTTTTGTGCTTTTAAAGTTAGATTTAACACTGTCAAAAACAAGTGCAAATTTAGTTATATATTCATCTTCATCAAGTTTCTCTTTTGTAAAATCTATTGTATTATCTTTTGTTGTACTTAAATTAGTTGCTATTGTTTTTGTATTTTCTTTATTTGTTGTATATGTTACTTTGTATTTTAAATCTTCGTTATATGTTCCTGTTGTAATACTTTGTAAACGAACTTCACTAGGTAAACTATCTTCAATTCTAAAGTCTTCAAGTCTTACAGAAGATGCATTATGAACATTTGAAATTTGATAATTTATAACTTCATTTCCTTGTCCTTGAGTGTCTCCATCTTTTTCAACTTCGGTTTCTAATGTTACATTATCATTTTCTATTTTAATTATTACTTTTTGTCCATCATAAGTAAGTTCAAATTCATATTCTGCTCCTTCTTTACCTATTTGATAGTAGTCAGAAGCTTTGATTTCAGTTAATCTATATTTTCCAAGTTTTAATTCTGCTATAACTTTTCCTAACTCATTTGTATAGAATTGTTTTTTATAAGTTTCAACTCCATCAATTCTTTCAATTTCAATAAGTGTATTTTCAAGTCCACTTCCTGCTGGTAGTCCACTATATTCATTGTCTTTTTTAGAAACTTTATCTACTTCTATTTCTCCTGTTGGCTCTGTATATATCATTTTTGCATTTGTAGTTGTAAATACAAATGGATCTGATACAGTTGCATAGTCTTGCCATTCAGGATTTGGAGATTTACAATAAAAAACAGGGAAAGTTTCTACATTTCCTGTTGCTGTAATATCTATTGAAACATCTTTTGTTATATTTTTTCTAGGTACAATAACTTTAAATTGTTCACCTTTTGAGAATTCACTTTTTTCATTATTGTTCATATCTGTTAATTTACTTCCTGCAGGTGCTTGTTCTCCATTCATATATATACGAATATCTTTTGAATTTATTGGAGAATCTACTTTAAATATTTGTGAAATATATGTGCTATCTTTATCATCAACACTTGCGTTTTTAACAGTACTAATATTTAATACAGGATCAATTCTTGTTTCTGTACCATTTCTACCATAATCAACTAATTCTTTAATTTTAGCAACAATTCGATTACCAATTTCATCTGCTCCTTGATAATTATTTACATCTCCGCCGTCTAACACACGATATACTGCTTGTTTTGTTGCGAAGAATGCATCTTTTGGATCATCAAATCCTAAATTGCCACCATAAGGATATCCTTTTAATAAAACTCTATAAACTGCTGGGTTGCTCATTGCTTCTTCTATAGTTACATCATAAGATAGTGTATCATCTACACCTGGTTTATCTTTATTAAGACAATATGCAGGACGGAAAACACCATTGTCATAATATCCTACATAATGAGTAATAATATAAGAATAAACACCATTTCCAAAATTATATTTTACATGCCTTGCACATTCTCCTAATTCTACTATTTCTACTTTATCTCCAATGTTTGCAGCCTGTACCTGTGAAAATATTGGAAATATAGTTGTACATAACATGGTGATTAAAGAGAATATACAAAAAACTTTTTTTAATAGTTTATTTTTCATAAACAATACCTTCTTTCCTTTTAAATTTTAATACAAAAAAATAGGCTCTTTAAAACCTATTTTTATAATTATATTTAATTTCCAGCCCAGTCTATGTAATATTTAAATTTTTCTTGATTACCTTCAACAAATTTTTCTACATAATAATAAATCGTTCCAAAACTTACTTTGCCAACAGCAATTTTAATCTCCTCTGTTCTATATGGGTAAAAAACCTGGCCTCTTTTTTCGTAGACATATTTGAGATTTGGTTTTATCTTCATAATATCGTTTAGATAACTTTCTATCTCATCATCATATTCTTCTTGTGTTATTCTATCTATAGTTTGTGTAGGTTTTTTACTATCAGTATTTGTAGAAGTAGTTGGTGGATTACTTGCTGGTGGGGTTGTAGGTTTACTTTCATTACTGTTTCCATTTGTTGTAGGTGTTGTGTAACTGGTATTTTCTTTTGTATCTGTACTTTTATTTTCTTCTGTTTTTCCTTTTTCAGATTGTATCTTATCATTTTTATTTTGGTTGTTTTTTTCTGTGTTTTCTTTAGCTTCCATATTGTTTCTCAATGTTTCTGTTTTTTCATCTATTGTGTTTTCTTGAATAACATTTTCCACCTGATTATATGGGATGTCATTTTCTTCAGGCTTAATTTCAGCAATAGTATTAGTTTCCTTTATATTGTTTTGTTCCATTGCATCATTAAGTGTTTCTATATTAGAAATTTTTTTCTTATTTCCAATATAGCTTATTAATAATAATACACTTATTACTAAAACTAATAATCCAATAATTATAAACATTTTTTTCTTCATAAAACATCACCTCTTTTTTAGGGTAACATTTTTTTGTACAAAAAGGAATGTTGAAGAGAAAAAATTTTTAAAGTACCTCTAACGCTTGAACACAAAGCCTTTGAGTTGGTTGATTTCTTACACAAGTTATAATTGTTATTCTATTATCTTCTGTTTTTTCCAACATAGACCAATCTGTTTCTTCTATTTGTTTAATTGTTGTTATTGTATATTCTTTATTTCCAAGACAAGAAGAATATTTTATGATATCTCCTTCTTTGACATTTTTCAAATTAGCTAAAAATCTAGAAGTGTTATGTCCTGCTAAACAAACATTACCTTGCAAAATATTGCTATGTTCGAAAAGACCAATTCCTTGTGCTAATGATTCCTGAGTTGTTCCTTCTATTACAATATCTTTAAAATTAATAGATGGTATTTCTAATGTTGCAATAGCATTGAGTGTTTTTGTACTATCTGATTCTGATTCGACAGGAGTTCCTGCTATTTTTTGATAGTTTTCAGTTGTATATTCTGTAACAATATCTTGTCTATTGTCATTATTATATATGTTATAGACATAATTTATATTGTCTTGTATATGCTTATGTTGTATGTATTTATATGCACAAAATATACCTGCAAACAATACAATTAGACATAATAGAATAATAAGTGAAATCTTTATAATTTTTTTTGTCTTGTCTTTCAAAAAAATTTCCTCCTTTCTTTTAAATTTAAAATAAATCCTCCTTTCCAAAATAAAAAGACTTAGATATTTTCTAGTCTTATCATCTCTTTTATATATTTTGAAACTTTGGAAAATGGATTAGGATTTGTAATTTTATTACAAACATCCTCCAAGTCAAAAGGATCAAAAATTATGTCATAAATACCAAGCATAAGTGCATCTTTTAATTCCTTTACTTTTTCATTTTCCAAAATAAGAATAACTTGGATATTTTTTTCTCGGACTTTAAACATAAAGTCTTTGAAATTATATTTATTAGGTTGAATTGTTGCAATTAGAGTAGTTGCATCTTTTTCTTCCAATACATAGTCTGGATAATATACTATTCTACTATCATCTATTTTTTTACTTAAATCTCTATCTAATTGCTCATTATCTGTAAAAATTAATACCATTTTTTTAGTTTCCTCCTTTATTCAAAATAGTCTTCAGGATTTGCAAAATTTCCATTGATACGAACTTCAAAATGTGCATGAGGTCCTGTCGAATATCCAGTACTTCCAACTTTAAGAATTGGCTCTCCTTGTTTTACAACTTGATTCGTCTTGACGAGTATTTCAGAGCCATGTGCATATAAAGTAACAATACCATTGCCGGTGATCTATCATTACCATATTTCCATAAGCATTATTATAAACAGCTTTTATTACTGTTCCATCTGCCATAGCTACAAAATTAGCACCTACTGGCGCACCAACATCTGTACCACTATGCAATTTGTATACACCGAGTTATAGGATGTGTTCTCATACCAAAATGAGAGGTGATATTTGTATATCCGGGTATTGGCCATGTAAACATACCAGTTGGAACTAGACCTGAGCCATCACTAATGATAATTGAATTAGATGAATTTCCTTGTAGCCAAGCTGTACTTTCTTCACCTTCATAATAACCATTAGCTGCTTGAATAATTACTTGAATATCAGTATCAAGGTCATCTTCTCTTATCCTTAATTTATCCTTTAAGTATGCTCTTAATCTTTCGTATTTTTCGCCAATTAATTCTTCATTTGTAAATACTTTTCCTGTTGTTTTAGTATCTCCATTTTCTATTGTTTTGGATTCGTAATTATATTTATAATGTCCGTAATATTGAATCACTTTCTACAAGTATATAATGTGTTTCTTCTCTTTTAGTAGTAGTTTCTTTTCCATCCTTGTCTTTAGTAGTAGTTTCTATTATTACAGTATCTTTTTCATATTTAAAAGTACTTTCAAAATTACTTGCTACTTGAGTTAACAAATCTTTGTTAATATCCTTATTATCTGTCATATTATGAAATGCCATTATTGCGTAAAGATGAGACCATTCTATTAACTTATCATTTTCTCTGTTATCCACATCTAGTAAGTTATTTGTGGATTCAGTTCCAATATAATTATGGCAAGTGTTTAAATATTCTGATTTCTCTATACATAAATTTCTAATTTCTGCTTGCTCTGGTGGTAGGTCAGAACTATCTGTTTGAACTTCTTGTACAAAGATTGCATCTATAATCGTACAAATTGCAAAAAACAAAAGACCAATAATAAGTATAAAAGGTAGAAAAGGCTTAATAACTTTAAAAGCGACTTTTTTTATTTTATTTTTCGCTTTATTTTTAACTTTGTTCTTTATGCTCATTACTATCACCACCATATTTTTGGTTTTCTGCCTTGTCATTTGCTAATTTATTAACATATTCTGTGTTTTGAAAATTATTTTTTCTTTTTATATTATTTCTATGACTATAACTATCAAAATTTCCTTCAGCCATTTTTGCACCAACCCCAAGATATGCAGTTGTTGCCTTAGCACCACCTTTAACAATATTTGTAGCGACAGATTTAGGACTGATTTTATTTCCATTGCTTAAACTATTTTTACTTTCTCCGTTTGACTTAGGAATACTAACTGTATTTTTTTCTTTTGAAATGACATCTCTAATAGGATTTACATTACCATTGTAATCTTTTTCTGCACTCAAATTCATAGTAGGATTTACTATTGCTTTTGCTCTTGATACAAGACCTTGTAAACCACTACCAGAATTGTTGCCATTTGTGTTGCCATTATTATTTTCTGTTGAAGGTGTTTTAAATTGTTCTTTTATAGCTGCTAAACCAAAACCAGCCATTGCTCCCATACCTATTACACGATTTGTCATTTGTTCATTATCAACACCTGCAATTCTTGAAGTTAAATTTTGTAAGCAATTTTGTAAAGCATCTGCTAAAGGTAATATCATCATTGCCCAAATTAAAGAAACTGCCCATCCTCCACCACTTGGAAGAAATGCAAGGTAGATAAGGAATAAAAAGCAGTATATAAATTGCATAAATATATTCATTATAATTTGACCACCCCATACTGCAGCTGCTGTAACATTTTTATTTATTATCCATAAAGCTGCTGCTATTGGTGTAAAAATTGTAAATATAATAATTGTAAATTGTCTTACAATAAACTTTATATTTAACTTAACAAACAAATATATAAACATTGCTATTACTAATGCAGTTGTTATAGCATTTCCTGTTTTTATACTTGTGAGCATACTATCACCAAGAGATGCGTCTAATGTGCCAGTATTTGCAGCAGTTACAAGTAAATATACTAAACTATTATTTATATATAGCAAAAATTTAATAAATAATGGGGCAAGAGCTATTGCAACTCCACCAAAACATAATCTCATTAAACTTTCTTTAGCTTCATTTTTCTTTGCTGTATTAGTACCAGCATTCATAATTTTATATGACAGAATAAAAACAGCAATTAAAATTAAAGTTCCAGAAATTATTGCAAAAACTTTGTACCAATTCATCGTTTTATTCCACAATTCACTAGTAAAAGGGGATAAATTATCACTATTTTGTTTGTTATTGAAAATCAGTTCATCATAGTCTTTAAATCCTACATTTGCATCTTCTCCAGTTGTGAAATCAAAAACTGTTTGTGCAATACCACCGTATACATTCTGCAATTATTTTTTCAAAAAGGCTACCGATCTTCTTGCTTTACTTGTTCTTTGAAATCCACATCTTCTGCAAAACAAAACGGAGATAATAAAAAGATTAGAGTAATTACTATTACAAAACTTTTTATTACTTTTTTCAAATTATTGCCTCCTACTTTAAATAATAGGGCAGTAGGAAACACTATATTTTAGGTAAATACAAATTGTTCTTCATAAGGTGTTATTACAAATTTGATTGCAGTAACACTATTATTTAGACTTATAATGCATTGACCAGGACTAGCAGCAGTTAAGAAATTTTTTGTACCTTCAGATAAATTAAAAAATTCTACTACTGCATCCACACTACCAGGACTTTGCTTAAAGATATATCTTGTTGAACATATATTAATGATTGTTCTTCCGTTCATCACAGCCGTAAAAATTCATCAATAAATTGACTTCCGAATAAATAAAGGAACATTATATTTACGGCCTCTACGAGCCACATTCACTAAAAATTCAGCTGATTCCTGATATTTTAAAAATAACCATGCTTCATCACATACAATTATTTTCTTTTTTTCTCTATTTTTTAGTACATATTTTTGCCAAACCCATGTTAATATTACAAAACTAGAATATAACTTGGTAAATTCATCTTTTACTTCTGACATATCAAAACAAATTATATCTTCACTTGATAGAATTTTACTTTCACAATCAAACATACCGCAATGAATTGCCTTTCAAAAAAGGAACTAATATATTTGATAGTTCTTCACAATTACCTCTTTCTTTCAACTTTTTTTGAAAATCTGTAAGAGTTGGCATTTTTTTAGGTATCCTTCCTATAGCATATTTTCCATTGTCTAGTTTTCCACCTTTTTTTTCAAAAAGTGAATTTACATCACTTGTAATGCCTTTTTCTGCATATAATTGATTTACAATTACCTCAATTTCTGTGTTTTCAGTTCCTGTTAATGTCCTTCCATAATTCCTACAAATAGTTCCAAGTAATGCTCTTATCTCTGCAACTTTATCTAAAATATTTATAAATTGCTTATTTCCTTTTTTATCAGGTTCTATTTCAAAAGGATTTACTCCTGCTGACTTTCCTTGTTCAATTTTTATAACTTTTCCTCCAAGCATTCGAGTAAGGTTGGTATATTCTCCTTCAACATCAATAAAAAAAGCACCGCAACCTGTTGTTGCAATGTTTCTTGCAGTTAATGTTTTTAGAGCGACACTCTTTCCACCACCAGAAGTACCACATATAAATACATGAGGGTTGGGGAGAGTGGGAGGACCAATAAATGTATCTACATATACGGGTGCATTTGTGTACATATTTCTTCCAATAAAAATACCTCTATCATGTGAAAGATTAGGATTTGATATAGGAATAAGTGTAGCAATGCCGACCTGCGACCATATTTCTTTCGTAATTAGGAATAGGAACTTCTCCAGTAGGTAATATTGTTTTTAATCCTTCAACTTGCCTAAAAGTTAATGTTCTTATCATAGCCGTTTTTTTGTTTAATTCACTTTCTAATATCTTTGTCTTTTCGTTTAAATCTTCTAAAGTTTCAGCATTTACTGATATGAATATTGTAGCAAAAAAGAGTTTATCTTGATTAGTTTGTATAAGCATTCGTAAATCTTCTAAATCTCCAATTTGTTTTTCTAATTCTGGAAGATGTAAGATATTTCCCTGTCGACTATATGTAGCATATTCAGATTGACTTTGAACTAATTTTTTTGTTAATTGATTGATTACATTTCCATTGCTTGAAGGCTCAATTTTTACAGAAATATTTATATTACCTATATGAAATAGATCATCAAGCCAACTTACCCAAGTTTGTTCCGGATAAATTGTCATTGCAAAAATTCTTGTATATTTGTTATATCCTAAAACTAAATAATCTTTTCTTTCTTGTAATGTTTCAGGTAATAAAATATCTGCCATTGTAGGAATATTATTAAATATGTTTATTTCTTTTTGCTTTTTGTTTTTTCCCAACATATAAATTTTTACCTCCTTCCTTTAAGTTGCTAATATTTATAGCAGAATTTTTATTTAATTCTCTATAAATCAAATTATATAAGTCATCTTCGTTTAATATCTCACAAACAATTTTAGCTCTAAGTAAATTTCCTGTAAAAGATAATGACTTCCTATTTAATTCTTCAATAGCTTTTTCATATGTACCATCATAACTGATAATTGCATAATTCTTTACAACAGAAATAGTCCTGTTTTCCATAAGATTTTGTAGATAGTCAATAAGATATTCTTTATATTCTCTAATTTTTGTGTTGTTTGTTTTATTTTGTTTAATTAAAGATATAACCTTGCTTGTATCAATAAATTCTGTTGTAGAAAAAAATTGAATAGGATAATCTATTGCTAGTGCTGTTTGAATAAGTACATTTTCAATGGAATCTTGTTCAGAATTTGAAAGCATATTATAATCAATATTTCCTAATTTAATTACATTTGAATATCTATTACCTAAACAAATAATATTATCTTTAATTTTTATCTGCAAAATATCTGTTAATTGTTTTTTTCCTTTTTTATTACTTTTATCTTTATCTTTTGTTTCTGCACTATGCTTTGGTGCATTTACATTTTTCTTTTTATTGTTTAAATAAATAACTGTACCTATGATAAATAGAACAGTTAAAACTAAAAATATAATCATTATTACCATTTTAAACACCTCTTATATACAAAATATTTCTTGCGAAAGAGATATTTAATGAAATAAAAAAAGAACTTATCAAAGTTCTGCTCACCAATTTTCAAAAAAGTACACAATAAAAAGAAACTTATAATAAAAAAGATAAGTAATATTTTTAATGCTATTGGTAATGGTGTAGCAAAAAGAGATAGGCTAGATGCACCAAGCATTAAATAAACAACTTGTCTTAAACTTAAATAACCACCAAAAATTTTTTCTTCCCTTTTTATATCAAAAGGAACTTTAAATACTCTCATAAATAATCACCTATCCACCAAGTAAATTTCCAGAATTATTTGTTGCAATATTTATGATTATACCGGCAATTATTAAAGATGCTCCTAATATAACACCTCCACCACATATCCAGGCTAAACTACCAATACTTTCAGCTCTTTTTTGAGGGTTATTTGAGTTTGCTATCATTTTTATTGCTGCTATAACTACACTAGCAAATATAAGTACTCCACCAAGAGGCATTGCTATACTTGTAATTACTCTTTTTATATTTTCAGTTGCTGTTTCTACCTCTGCAGTTCCAATAGTTGTACCACCTTCTGTCGCAAAGCACATATTAGCTTTTATAGCAAACAATGTAATCATAGTTCCAATTGCTTTTATTTTAGGAACTAAATGCTTTTTTCGATTTTTAAAATTCACTAAATATCATCTCCTTATAAATTATTTGGACAAATTTTAAGGAGAGTTACTATACACTTAAATCAAATTCTTAAAATATATAAAGGTAGGTGGAATTGATAAGAAAAAAATTATTCCTATCAATAAACTAGGAACAGCTATTAAGAATTTTGATTTCATCTTTTGTGATTTTATCAAACACCCTATTGCTAGTAACATTAGAGATATTATCAGTAAAGATACTAATATTATCAAAGTAATTTTAAAACCTATAAATAGGGTGGAAGATACAATATTTTCAATATTATTCATATAACTATCTAACATATAAACATCTCCTTTTTAGGTGCTATTGTCAGTATATTTATTAATAATAGTTTTTTTGTAGTATGATAAAAAATTATCTATATCATAACTTTTACAAAGATTATATAAATTTATTAAATCTTCTCTTTTTACTCTTGCTAATATGTTTTGGAAATTTTCTATTTCTAATTCATATAGGGTATATAAGATAACCTTTAGCATTTCTTTTTTATCATCTTTTAGAGTATTAAATATTTCTTCAGTATAATTAAATTCTAATTTATCTACTATTTCATACAAGTTTTGAGGTATTTTGTCGCTTTTACTTATTATTAAATTAAATATATTATTCATCATCTTATTATCTATATCTATCTCTCCGTAACAGATTTGTTACAGGCTCGTTACTATTTGTTACTTCACTGTTACATTGTAACATTTTATATTTTTCTCTATGTTTTCTAACTCTTGCAGCGCTTGATCCTTCACTACCTATTAAGTCTTGCATTTCTGATAGCATAAGTGTATTTTCATCAAAAAATTCGATAGATTTTGTTTTTTCCAATGCTGTTAATAATAATTTAATAATATTTACATCTTCATCGAGCGTTAAAGCAATTTCTTCGGCCATACTATCGCATAAATGTTCATATACAAAAATTCCTTCACTTTTAAGAAGTTTTAATTGTAATTTTAAATAAACTAATAGTATCTTATCTCCATCAGGTAATTTACGAAGGAATTTACTTGTTTTGTTATCAAAAAAAGAATCATATAATTTTAACCAATAATACCTTTTTTCTTTCAAAATTATTCCTCCTCATCCTTCATAAAAGTTTTTTCATCTATGTCTTCAATTCTCATAATGGTATCTATAAGGTTATTTTCCATTTGTTGATTTTTTAATTGCAAATTAGCAATTTCTTCTAATAATACCATATCATCACCAAAACCATTTACCTCAATATTACCTTTGGAATCAATGGTAATTGAAATTAATTCATGTCCTTTTTTTACAAGTATTGCAATTTCTTCATTGCTTTTTGCTATAATTTTGCGTATCTTCAATATAAATCACCTCCTTATCTGACTTTGCTCCTGCAATAATACAGGCATATAAAAAGAGGCTAACATTAGCCCCTACAATTAAACCAATTATAAATTGTATCATTTTAAATCATTCCTTCTTATAAAAAATAGTACATTTAAGTTGCACTATTTTAAGATTTTATGTTCTACAATATGCAAGAAAAATTTAGTCGAAATTGGGGAATATGCACCAAATTCAACCTAAAAAATTCCCCATTTTTGTAATTTTATAATAAATTTTAATAAACTTTGGTAAACCTTAATAAACTATAATAAATTTTTTAAAATCTTCAAAACCACTTGTAAACACTACTTTTGTATGATAAAATGTTCAAAAGAAAGCATTTTAAGATTTATAACTTTATGTAATGTCGCGTCGACTCTTAATCTGGCGGTCCTCGGTTCGATTCCGAGATGGTGCACCAATCTTAGGAATATCAATATCTTTACGACATTGATATTTTTTATTTTATAAAAACCTCTAGACAATTAGAGTAAATTACTTTATAATTAAAAAGCCTTTCGCTTAAAGGTAGAGAGGTGGTGAGTTTGTACAAATGAAAAAATTTATTAAAATCATTGCTTTAGTTATTGTTCTTTTAATTTTAAAAGAATTTGATAACTAAATAAAAATCCCTAGTGTGCGAAACTAGGGATTTTTTTGTGAATCTACACAAATGAAAAATTATCAAAATCATCTTTTTGTATATTAATTATAATACTTTTTAGTATCATAGTCAATACCTTATTTATTTTATTCTAAAATTCTAAAATTATTCACATAATAAGAGGACTCGATTGAGTCCTCTGAATTCAATTAATATATTATTCTAAAATTCTTTTCTTGATAAAATATATTCCACTAGCTAAAGCAACTAAGATTATTGAAGAAGCTGAAACAATAAATACTTTGTTATTTAATAAACCAGTTGGTGGAGTAATTGTTATACTTGTCATATCATTATCCTTCTCATTTTCTTTTCCAGTTTTAGGGTCATAATTTCCTGGAATAGATTTTTCATTTTTTCTAGTTGTTTCAAGAATCTCAACGTGGTTATCAGTTTTAATACCTTTTTCGTTACTTGCAAGCAACTTACTTCCACAAATTGTGACAGAACCTACCTTTCCAGGTGTTAAATCCAATTTTGAAAATTGATCTGTAATTGCAATTGTATAACCACTCTTTATGTCTTTACTTACATTATCAGCTATTAATTTTTTAGTTATACCATTTTCTTCCCAAGCTGATAATTGATTTGCCGAAACTTTATTCCATCCAATTGAAGAATTTAGATTATCAGTATATACTAAATTATCATCCATATAATCAACAACTTTACTTACAACTGTTTTTAATTCTTGCCCTGGTAATTGGGTTCCATAATAGTAATAATCTGAATCAACACTATATTCATAATCCAATTCTGAATCATTTTTAACACTTATTGTATACTCTAATTCTAATGTAGCTCCTTGTATAAGCTCATTATCTATTTCTAATACAACTCTGCTAGGTAATGCTTTTACATATTTCATAGCATTCTCTCCTGTTGCTGTTTTTTCTATTTCATTCCACCTTTGATATAAATCTTTATCTGCTATTTGTATGTATGGATTTCCACTTATCAATACTTGACCATTTGATAATACCACTTTTACATTTGATATTCTTTTATTAATTGTATAACTTTGTCTTGGTCTTTCTATTATACCAAAGTCTTGGTATGGATTTACTGCATAAAATGTATCTGCTACTACAATTTTTTCATTTTTGATTACTACTATTTTTCCATTTTCAATTTTATATTCATCTGTATAGTCTGTAAATGATACTCTTTGATTGAATCCATCATTTTCTGTTACATTGCTGTACTCAACGCCTACATCAAAATAAGCAGAATCAGCAACCATACTATTATCACCACTTTCTATACTGCCATAGTTTATACCATTTTGTTCTTGTTGAGCTCTCATACTCAAATCATCAACAGCACTAGAATATCTTATTAGTCCTGCTAAATCTTTGCTCTTGCTCTTTGTATCCTCCTTTCCATTTTGTGGTAATTGATCATAACTTAATATCCAATTATAATTTCCTCTTCGTTCATCTGTATTTCCCATTCTTAACGCATTTTTTATAATGTCAGAAGATATTATTGTTGATTTATAATCCCTAACATCAATCTTCTTTCCATTAATCGTTGTATTTTCATCATAAGTATATCTTATTAAATATCTTCCTGGTATAACTCCTAGGAATTTATATTCGCCATTTGCGTCTGTATGTATAACCGCTTCTTTTGTTTGAGTTTTAATAACACCATTTGTTACAGAAAGTTCATACAATTTTATCGCTGTTCCATTTTCATCTAGTAATTCTACTTTTGCATTTGCAACCTTGTTTTCTCCATTCTTGAATATACCATCGCCGATTCTTTCTTCATTAGTATTAGTCTTACTTCCTTTTTTATTACTATCCTCAAATACTGTTCCTGATAATCCTCTTGTTGGATTTGTATCTTCAATTCCTAATACTAATGATGGCGCTGAATCTGTATCATCTTCAAATGTTGTCATATCTAATGTTTTATTTTCTATTTCGTAATTTCTTCCGTTTAATTTTGTTGATGTTGATTTTCCATCATTTTGTAGTTTTATATTTGCACTTCCTGGATTTGAATCAACGTCAATTGCTGCATAAGTTTTTCCACCCATTACCGTTGAGAATGCATTTATTTCTGAAACATTATTTAATGTTGTTTGTTTTTGTATTAATGCTTTTACTGCATCATTATTTAGTTTAAACTTGATGTACACATCTACATATCCACCTGGCAATATTTCTCTATTTATAAATGCTGATGTATAAGCAGCTTTATAACCACTAGCTCCTTCTGTACTTCCATATCTGCTTTTTCCCCATGTTATAGTTCTTTTATATCCCTTGTCATTAGTTTCCCACGAATCTGCAATTTCATATCTTTCATCATAATAGTCTGCCAGTTCTTTTACTTTTGCATTTAATATTGTAGATTGGTTTATAACTCTTATTTTATATGTTACATATATTTGCATTGAACCTGGTTTTAGATTTTCTAGTGCTAAGTCTGATTCATATATTCTTCTTGTATATATGTTCAATCCTCTGCTACTATAACTTCCTATTCCTGTTCCAAATTTTACTTCTACACCGAAATTATCTGTATTTTCTTCACTTGTTCTCTTTGCATATGTATATGTATTATTATAAACATTTTGGCCATTATTTACTGCGATGTTCATTTCTGTTAAGTCAGAACTTACTGCTAAATCTGCTTGATTTCTTCTTTGAAGTCCCATATTTACACTTTTTATTGCTTCTAAGCCTTTGAATCTCTTTTCCCAAGCTTCTTCTATTTTGAATCCTGATTGTTTTGTTGAAGCAATTATTGCATATTCAGAATTTGCTGCTTGAGTTACTTTTACTTTTGTATTGTTATCTGTATATTCATATCCCCATTTATCTTTGTATGTTGAAACATGGTCTGCAAAAGTATAACTTAAATCATATGATTTTTGATTCTTGCTATTTCTTGCCATATTATTAGATACTGTTGTAAAACTTTCATTTACATCTTCTCTATCCTTTTTATCGCTTCTTCCGCTAGGTACTTCTGTTATTTTCGATGTATTTGGATAATTATCATTCATATAATCTATTATCGCTGATACTGTTTTAAATCTTAATCCGTCATACTCAATTTCTATACGATATTTACTTAAATCATCTATCTTTAAATTTCCATTTTCTTCTGTTAAGAAATCTTTATTTGTATACGCCTTTCCATTCTGCTTCCTTGTTCCAAATTCATACCATCCGTCTTTATTTGTTTGCCTTTTTGCAATTAATTTATTATCTTTGTATAAATATACATTTAGTCCTTTTACTAATGAGTCTCTTCCATCATCATATAGGTTGTTTATAGCATTATTTTCTGAATTTGTTATTTCTTCCCATACATATCCTTCTATTCTTATGTAGTCCTGATGGTTTTTAATTGTGTAGTTCATTGTACCTTTCCTTGGTATCGTAAACTCTCCATCTTTATTTATTGTTGATTTTGAATCTCCTATAAATGTAACACCATGGTTCATTTCTACAACACCATTTTCATATGCTAAATATCCATAGTTTGGATTCTTCGTTTCTATGAATTTGTATGTTATTTTATCTGTACCATTTGTACTCATCAACAAATTTTGGATAGCTAATTGTCCATTAGCATCAGTTACAAATTTTGTTGCATCTTCCATCTTTGTAACATATTCTATTGATGGTGTTTTACTATTTTCTGCCGTATCATTTATTACTACATTTCCTGTTGCACTTGTTAAATATCCATTTTTATCTTTCGTACTATTTGTACATGTTCCTTTTATTTTTATGTATGTGTCTTTTTTATATGATGATTTTAGTACAAATTCTACTCCTGTTAATTTTTTGCTTTCTACTCTATCATCAACTTTCTTTATGCCTATATTTCCTACTTGTTTTTCGTTTCTAAAAATAACTTTTCTTACATCTAGTCTTTCAACTGTCGTTGTTAAATTGTTTACCTTTTTGGTATAACCATAATTGTCATTTGAAAGTTCTTCTATTGTATACGTTATATTTGTTGTTCCATCGACTGTGCTTATCAAATTCTTTATGCTTATTTTTCCAGAACTATCTGTAACAAATTTTGTTGCATCATTTGCATTTGCCACATATTTTATTGATGGAGTTACATCGTCTTCTGTTGTATCATTTATTTTTGCACTTCCTACTACTTTTGTTGCATATCCATCTTTATCTTTAGTAATTGAATCTCCTGTTGCTCTTATTTTTATATATCCTTTTCCATATGATGATTTTATGGCAAATTCTACATTTTTTAGCAATATTTTTTGATTATCATAATCGATTTTAGAAATTTCTAAATCTCCTGTTTGTTTCATGTTTTTTATTGTAATTTCTTTTGTTTTTGTTCTTTCTATCGTTACATCTTTAAAATCTGCTAATTTTGTATATGCGTAATTTGTATTAGAAATTTCTTCTATTGTATATGTTATTGCATCTTTTCCATTGTTACTCATTAATAGATTTTTTATTTCTATTATTCCATTTGCATCTGTAACAAATTTTGTCGCATTTTCCTTTGATTCATTAAATACAGCAACTTTATCATCAGTATTGTTTGCACTATCATTTATAGTTGCACTTCCTACTATTTTTGTTGCATACCCTGTTGTTTTATCATTTGTTACTGAGTTTCCTGTTGCTTTTACTTTTACATATCCACTCGATGTTTTTAATACGAATGTTGCATTTTTTATATTTTTATTTGAATCATCAAAATCTTTTTTGTAAATTTTTAAGTTTCCTACTTGTTTTTCGTTTGTTATTTCTATTGACTTTTTATCATTTCTATTTATAGAGAATGTTTGATTTGATGCTTTAGTTTGATACGCATAATTTGTATTATTATATTCTTCTAGTATATATGTTGTTTGTTTTGTTCCATCTGTACTTATTAACAAATTCTTTATCGCGATTTCTCCATTAGTATCTGTAACAAATTTGGTTGCCTCTATAATACTTGATGTATAAGATAATGTTGAATCATTATTTTTATTAGATGTATCCTTTATGGTTGCACTTCCTTTAATACTTTTTGCCCATTCATTTTCATCTTCCAAAACATCACTTCCTGTAGCTTTCACTTTCAAATACTGTCCTTTGTTTGAATCCTTCAATACAAACTCTACATTTTCTAATTTTTTATCTTTATTATCATAATCTTTTTTATTTATATATACTTCCCCCACTTGTTTTTCATTTGTAAGTGTCTCTGTTATTTTCTTTGAAGCCATTATTTCCATAACATTTGAATTTACCATTTTTGTATATCCATAATTTCGATTATCTACTTCATAAAATCTGTATTTTCCATATCTTATATTTTTTATTACTATTTTTCCATCTTTCTTCATTATAAGTTTGGTAGCATTACTCTTTACTTTTATATAATTTGCTGTATAGTCTTCGCCGTTTACTTTCAATTTTGTGCTACTGCTAAATACTATATCTTGTACAATTTCAATATTGTTTACAATATTCCCTTTAGAATTTTTTAATTGTAAATATGTACTTGCATTTTTTTGTAAAACAAATTCAGCTCCATTCAAAGAACTTTTACTATCTACATCTTTCTTATCTATTTCTAAGTCTCCTTGCAACTCCCATGGACCATTTATTGTAATATTGGCATTTACTGTAACGTCTTGTGTTTCAGTTACTATTTTTGTATATGGATGTCCCATATTTTGCATAGGAATATTGGTAAATGAAGTTTCTCCATCTTTAATTGTTGTTCTTATAGTATCACATTTGTCCTTATAACATTTACAACCGTTTTTATCACATTCTGCTTTACTTGTACACTTTTTATGATCACATGTTGTGCATCTTTTGGAATCAAAAATATATGGCCAATCATTTCTATATGTTGTTTGATTCCCTTTATACACAGTATATATATCCCAATATTTCTTGGTTACACTTCTACTACTTTTATCTTTGACTGTAAAATTAATATTAATTTTTAAAATTTTAATTGCTCCGACAGGTACTTTTATATAAAATTCTTTTTCCCAATCAAAATTTATAGCACTACATACACTTGTCTGTTTTGTATTATTTTTATCTATATATTCAACTTCTATTTTCTCACATTTGGCACTTTTATTATCAGATTTTACTTTTATTGGACCAATTTTATTACTAGTATCATCAATACTATAAATTCTTATCTTGCTCATATCAGTTTGATTGGTAACTTTTAATTGAGGATTTACCCAATTTCCTTCTTTGACAGGTACTTCTTCAACCTTTGTAGTTTTATAAGAAGTTTCATGCCAAAAATAATCACAGAATGCAAGTTCATGATTTTGGCATTCAAAATGTATAGGTGAATCATCTGGATTATATTTACCGTTCAGCTGTTGTTCCATATATATATATATGATTTACATCGTCATGACTATATTCAACATCAGTATCAACACCTCTAATTTTAAATATTTTACTAGCTGGCTTATTTGCTCCCGGTGTTGCTCCAAATGCTTGTTGCATATTTCCAAATACACAAATAAATAATATAACTATAAACATTACACTTTTTAATATTTTTCTATTCTTCCATATTAATATTGCTAAACCTATAAGTACAATAAGAATACTAATTGTTAATCCTATTTTTTTAACTAATCCTGTTGAAATAGCTATTATTACTTGAGCTTGTGAGGTATTATTTGTAACATTTTCATCTTCTACTGCTTTATCATTACTACTTATTCCAATTGTAGCTACATTTAAAACAGTTCCTACACTGCTTCCAGATAAATTTTTAGTTAAAACTAATTCAATTTCTTTGCTTTCTCCTATATTTATCTCCTCTTTAGACAAACTATTCGTATATAAATTACCATTATTCTCATACCAACTATTATTAAGTTCTGATTTAAACTGCATTCCTTCTGGTAACTTATCAATTATTTGTGCTGCCTTACCAGTAATTTCACCTTTATTTGCTACTACTATTTTATATTTTATTATAACTGTTGCTCCACTTAGTTTCTTAGAATTAATTTCAATTTTTGCAAATTGCTTGTTATCATAGTCATATGTTTTTGTTTTTCCATCTTTTGTCTGCACTGTTATTTGGCTTACATATTTTTGTAACTCTAAGTCAAATGTCTTATTCTCTACTAATCCAATGTCTATGTTCTCTAAATCTCCATTTGCTGTTAATATATTTGTTAATCCTGCTGTCATTTTTTCTCCATTTATAGCTATATTTTTTGTTACAGCATCTGAATTCTTTGTTTCTATTACTCCTTCTTTCTGATAAATTGTTAATGAATAGTTCTCTGTATCATATAAGAACAAAACTATATATTGTCCTTTTTCAATATTTTCAAATCTGTATTCACCTTGTGCATTTGTTTTTGTTTTTAATATTTCATTATTTTCTCTTACAAATTTATCTTTTTTATAATCATATAACATTACTGTCATATCACTATAAGCTTTTTCATCTGTCATTCTCTTTCCATCTTCATTTTCATCAATCCATGCAATACCAGATATTGAAATTTTATTTTTTTCTGTATTACTAGAATTATCTGAATCATCTGTTTTAGGATTATCAGGATTAATAACTTGTGTATCATTTACTGTAACTTCACATGTAGCAACTTTGCCTCCATCTTCTGTAGTTACCATTATTGTTGTAGTCCCTTTTGCAATCCCTGTTACATTTCCATCATTGTCAACAATTGCTATATCTGAATCCATTGTTGACCATGTTATATTTTTATTCTTTGCATTGTCTGGTTCTATTATTGCTGTTAATTTTTTCTTTTCACCAACATCCAACTTTATTGAATTTGTATCTAATTTTATTCCTGTTACTCTTATATCATCTCCCGGTTCAGGATCAGGTGTTGGGTCCACTTGTGAATTCTCCGTTACTATAACTTCACATCTTGCTGTTTTTCCTCCATCTTCTGTTGTTACTGTTATCGTTGAAGTTCCTTCTGCCAATCCTGTTACCATTCCACTATTATTAACATCAACAATTCTAGAATTACTTGAAGACCAAATCATGTTTTTATTATCCGCATTTTGTGGCTCTATTATTGCAGTTAATTGAGCTTTTTCATTAACTTTTATTTTCAATGTATTTACATTTAATTTTACATCAGTTACATTTACCGGTTGTGGTTCTGGTGTCGGATCTGGATCTGGTTCTTCGTAATCATATTTATAAATTTTGGTATTTACACTTGCCTGTTTTTTTCTTATCCAATAGCCTTCTGCAGTTATTGTATTAGTCACTTCTTTTGTTTCTGTAAGCATTTTCGCTTTAGCTTTAATTTTCATCGTTATTGCTTTCCCTTGAGGTATAGCCATTTGTACATCTACATTCGGTGCATCTTCTTCATCATATCCTTCTGGAATTATTAATGTCGATATATCTTCTGTTTTATTAACTTCTGTCAACCTTGGAATTTCTCTATCAGAACCGTTATCATCCTGTATCGTTTCAATATTTACATCATAATTATTGTAGCTAATACTTATAGGCTGTAGCTCTCTTGGTATTACATCTTTTATATTAAAATCAGTATATGTTGCAAAATACCCCCATGTTTTTCCTACATTCTTTATATTTACAGTGTATGTTATTTCTTCATCCATTTTTAATTCATTTTTATCTGCTGTCATATCCAAATCTATTATTTCGACATACCCTTTTACTCTTACCTCATTTGAAACATAGGTTTCTACATTATTACCATATACTGTTGACATACCTTTAAGCTCATACACACATCCATTACTCTCATCAAAATTCTCAATTTCTCCTGTAATGACAAAGTATTGTCCACTATTTTTACTTAATTTGTCAATATTGTATGTCCAGCTATTTCCACTTACATTATTTAATGTATTTTCTTCATCATTAATCATTACATTTTTTATATCAAAAAAATCAGAGGCTTCAAAAGCAAATTTAACATTTTCTATATCCTCATCTGAAAAGTTCATTACTGTTGCCGCAAAAACCCATTCTCTTCTTGTATTTCCTATTGCAGGTTTTAATTCAACAACTACTTTTGTGCTTTTTACTATATTTTGTATACTAAACTCCTTTGATTCTGCTCCATCTACTTTTGACATATAACTAATATTTGATGTTTTCTGAATATTCTTTGCCCCCAAGTCGTTTACTTTTAATTCAATAAAATCTGTTTTGGTTTCCCCTGGTTCTAATTCAAAATCTAATGTTATTTGTTTGTCATTTTTTTCTACATATTCATATCTCACACTAAGATCATAATAATCTTTTTCCGGATGATATATTGTTCCATCATCATCTGTTTTTATTACATATGTATATTCATCCGGAATATTAATTATAACAGATACCGTTTTTTTCACATTAGAAGTATTTGTGGTTTTTATCCTTTGTTGAAATATTTGACGTTCATATAATATTCCATTATTATCTACTGGGATATCTCCTAAAGTTTCAGATATTTCTGTTACAACTGCATTTTGATTAAATACTACTTTTTTATTATCTTGGTCATATTTTACTGTTCCTGTTGAATTTCTTTGTATAGAATAAATTGTTGGTATTCCATCTACAATTTTATTATTCAAAGTTACATCTATATCTTTTGTTTCTATTGTGTTTGTTATTTCATTTGAATATTTATTTCTAACACTTCCTATCCTATTATCCATATTTTTTTGTAATTTTATTTTTAATGAAACTCTTACACTTGTTCCTCCAATTGTTTTAGATTCATTATAAACGGTCTGGCATCCCTCCATTTGTATGCTAACCATTTTATTTCCTCTTTCACTTGTTTTTATTGATTTTGAAACAATTTTAAAAATTTCATTATCGTATAAAATATCAATTGATTGAATTTCTATTTTGCTTACTTCTGCTGGCATTTCAATATTTATAATAGGATTTTTAAATAAGCTATTTTGAGGTCCATCTGTTTTTAAAGTTTCTGTTATAACAACATCATTAGTAGTGTTATTAACCCAACTGTCATTGCTAAGCTTTGTTTCAATTGTTGAAATAGCTTGTTTTATTTCTGTAGTAATTTTGTCATTATACTCATATTTAATAAAATCTTCTTCTATTTCTTTTGCTGAATTTTCTTTTTTCTCTGTATCTACATTTTTTGTATTTATTGTATTTATTCCATTTACAGAAACATCTGTTATTATAGCACTATTTTCTATTATAGCCGTTGGTAATATAATTCTTGAATTTTCAACTTCAATAATTCCTTCTTTTTCTACATTATTTAAACGTAAGAAAAATGTTTCTGGTCTATTTGTATATGTTACTTTTATTTTTCCATTTTCATCTGCTTCTGTATCTTTATTTATTGTTATTAAAATTTTTCCTTCTGCATCAAGTACATCAATACTTCCATTTTCTCCCAGCACTTCTTGTACTTGTGCTTTATCTATTGTTGAATCTGTATATACAACATCTTTTGAACTTTCTTTTACTTCTATTTTTTGTGCAATATCTTTATTGCTAACCATTATTTTTGCTGTCTCTTTGAATGTTGTTTCATATTTATTTTCTGGATTACGTTCATTTGCTTTAATATATCCATCATATATATCATCTGTTTGATGTTCTACTGATACAACTCCACTAACTTTTTCTTTAACATCAAAATTTTGATCAACATTTGTTACTAATTTGGTCTCATCCTTATCTTTAAATGTTTCTTCAACATTAGCTCTTATTCTTAAATTTCTAGCTTCATCCTCTGCTACATAGCACTCACTTTTGTAAATACAAATAATTTCATATTCATCTCTTGCATCTGCTACATTTTCTGCATAGTCTTCATTTTCAGCTATTATTTCAAGAATTCCTGTACTTGAATGATACTCATATTTTGCTGTTTTACCACCATTTGTTGCTTTAGTTGATTTTGTTATAACTTCAACTCTTTCAGGTTTATAATCGCCTATCCATGGCAAATCAACATTGATACTTGTTTTCTTTACTGGTTGATATTCTTCTCCTTCTGCAAATTCGACTCCTGTTTTAAAATTAAATTGTGCTAGTACGCCTTTGCTACCAGTATCACTATCTTTGGTTGTCGTATCAAAATTCTCATATTTAGTTAAATTAAATTCTGCTACTACTTTTGTCTTGTCTTTATTTATATTTTCTTTTATAGCATCAACTGCTTCTGCAATTACGATGCTCAAAGAACTATTTAATAACAAAACAATTAGCATAAAAATGATGCACAATTTTTTTCTCATATAACTTCCCCCAATATTTCTTACAATATATTAATTAAATAATAAATCGTTCTATACTTTAAGTCAATATCACAAAACTCCTTTGAATTTCCTATTTTTTCTAGCTATTTACGGATTCTTACTTCATGGCGAAATATGTCTTTTTTATTACATTTTGGTAACTTTTTGTGCTAATAAATAGGGTTTTATCCGTTTCTGCCTAGGGACTAGCGCACTTTACCACTGGTTGCACACGTGAGAACGCTTTTTTTTCGTGCAATTTTGCACATAAAAAAAGCGTTCTCACGTGTGCAACCAAAAAGCAAGCAATCTCGCGTGTGCGCAAAAAAACTCACATAGCTTTTAAACTATGTGAGTCTTTTTGTTTATTTCAATACTTTTTTCTTGATAAAGTATATTTCTCCTACTACGACTACTAATACAATTGCTGCTAATGATATAATAAATGTTCTGTTATCTGTCAAACCGGTTGGTGGTGTAATATTTACTCTTGTCATATCATCATCTGATTCATATGGTTTATTCGGTGTTGCTGTTTTAGGGTCATAGTTACCTGGTGTTGCTCCATATATTTTTCTTGCTGTTTCTACTATTTCAACATGGTTACTTGCTCCAATACCATTTTCGTTACTTGCTAATAATTTACTTCCATAAATTTTTATACTTGTAGCTTCTCCTGCTTTTAACTCATTTCTTGCGAATTGATCTGTTATTGATATTGTATAACCTTTATTAATATCTGCTTTAACTTCATCTGAAACTAATTTTTTAGTTATATCACCTTCTTGCCAAGCTGATAATTGGTCTGCTGTAACTTTGTTCCATCCAGCCACACTATTGTTGTTTTCATCATATACTAAGTTATCATCCATGTAGTCTACTACTTTCTTGATTACTCTCTTCAATTCTTGGCCTGGAAGTTTTGTTCCATAGTAATAATAATCTGAATTTGTTGTATATTCATAATCTAATTCTGAATCATTCTTTATACTTACTGTATATTCAACTTCTAATGTAGCTCCTTGTAATAATTCATTATCGATTTCTGCAAGTACACTGCTTGGTAATGCTTTTACATATGGTAAAGCATTATCTGCTGTTTTTTCTATTTCGTTCCAACTATCATATAATTCTGCATCTGGTATTGTTTTATATGGATTTCCATTTATTAAAACTTGACCATTTGCTAATGTTACTTTAATATTTGAAATTCTCTTATTTGTTTCAAATTGTTGTCTTGGTCTTTCAATTATACCAAAATCTTGATATGGATTTACTGCATAGAATGTATCTGCTAATACTATTTTTCCATCTTTTATTACTACTATCTTACCATTATCTAAATTGTACTCATCTTTGTAGTCTGTATAAGATACTCTTTGGTTGAATCCTGAATTTTCTTTTACTTCACTATATTCTACACCTACATCGAAATATGCTGTATCTGCTGTCATACTGTCACTTGTATTAATATTTCCATTGTATACTCCGTTTTGTTCCTGTTTAGTTCTCTTATTTAAGTCATCAGCTGCATCTGAATATCTCTTACCTTCATATGGAATTATCCAGTTGTAATTTCCTTTTCTTTCATCAGCTTGACCTAATTTTAATGCATTTTTAATTACATCTGATGAAATTATTGTTGATTTATATTCTCTTGGATCTATTGCTTTTCCATTTATTGTTGTATTTGAATCATAAGTATATCTTATTAAATATCTTCCTGGTAATACTCCTAAGAATTTGTATTCACCATTTGCATCTGTTGTTGTAGAAGCATCTTTTGTTTGTGTTGTTTCTACTCCATTTGCAATTGAGATTTCATACAATTTTACAACTTCTCCATTTTCATTTAATAATTCTACTTTTGCATTTGCGACTTTATTTTCTTTGTCTTGGAATATACCGTCACCAATTCTTTCTTTACCTGTATTTGTCTTATCTCCATTTATGCTACTATCCTCAAATACTGTTCCTGATAATCCTCTTGTTGGTTCTGCTTCTTGAATACCAAGTACTAATGATGGTGCTGAATCTGTATCATCTTCAAATGTTGTCATATCTAGTGTTTTATTTTCTATTTCGTAATTTCTTCCATTTAATTTTGTTGCTGTTGTTGTTCCATCATTTTGTAATTTTATTTCTACACTTCCTGGGTTTGAGTCATCATCAATTGCTGCATACGCTTTTCCACTTGATATTGATGAGAATGCATTTATTTCTGAAACATTATTTAGTGTTGTTTGTTTTTGTATTAATGCTTTTACTGCATCATTATTTAGTTTGAACTTGATGTAAACATCTACATATTCTCCTGGTAATATTTCTGTATTTGCAAGTGCTGTTGTATATGCTGCTTTATAAACATCACTTACTTTTGCCCTTCCATATTTGCTATCTCCCCATGTTGCATTTCCTGTTTTATTACCTTTACTATCAGCTATCCATGAATCTGCAACTTCATATCTTGCATCATAGTAGTTAGCTAATTCTTTTACTTTTGCATTTAATACTGTTGATTGGTTTTTAACTCTCATTTTATATGTTACATATAATTGCATTGAACCTGGTTTTAAATTTTCTAGTGCTAAGTCTGATTCATATATTCTTCTTGTATATATGTTCAATCCTCTGCTACTATAACTTCCTATTCCTGTTCCGAATTTTACTTCTACACCGAAATTATCTGTATTTTCTTCACTTGTTCTCTTTGCATATGTATATGTATTATTATAAACATTTTGACCATTATTTACTGCAATGTTCATTTCTGTTAAGTCAGAGCTTATTGCTAAGTCTGCTTGATTTCTTCTATGGACTCCTAGGTTAATTCCTGTTAATGTATCAGAACCTTTGTCTTTACATCTAGCATTCCAAGCTTCATCTAATTTGAATCCTGTTTGACTTGTTGATGCAATTACTGCATATTCTGATTTAGCTGCTGGTGTTACTTTTAATTTTGTCTTATTATCATTGTAACTATATCCCCATTTATCTTTGTATGTTGAAACATGGTCTGCAAAGTCATAACTTAAGTCATATGTTTTTTGATCACTACTATTTCTTGCAGTATCTCTTGATACAGTTGTGAAATCTTCATTTACACTTGCTCTGTCTTTTCTATCGTTTCTTCCACTTGGAATTTCTGTTGCTTTTGATGTATTGTCATAATTATTAGCTAAATAATCTTTTATTGCTTTTATTGATGTAAATCTTAATCCATCATATTCAAATTCAACATGATATTTGCTTAAGTCATCAATCTTTAAGTCCCCATTAGAAACTGTTAGATAATCCTTACTTGTATATGCTTCACCGTCTTTCTTTCTTGTTCCAAATCCATACCATCCGTCTGAATTTGTTGTTGTTTGTGCCACAACTTGGTCATCTTTGTATAGATATACTTTTAATCCTTCAATTAATGCATCTAAATCTTTGTCATATACATTATTTATTGAATTATCTTTTGAATTTGTCATTTCTTCCCATACATATCCTTCTATACGTATGTATTCTTGATGGTTTTTAATTGTTATTGTTGTTCCTGATTTTTTATCAATTGTTATCCATCCATCATTTGAAACTCCATTTCCTGAATATGTTACTTTATAGTTTTTGTAATTACCTGTATCTGCTAAATATCCATAATTTGGATTTGCAACTTCTTCTAGTTTGTATTTTATTACATCTTTTCCGTTGCTACTTATTAACAAGTTTTTGATTTTTAGTTCTGCCTTAATATCTGTTTCGAATCTTGTTGCCTCATCTATTTTTGATGTATATTCTATAACTGGATTATTTGTCATATCTGAAGTATCATCTATTGTTACTGTTCCTACTGCTTTTGTTGCCCAGCCATTAGAATCTTTTGTTACGTTATCTCCTGTTGCTTTTACTCTTAAATATTGTTTTTTATCTGATGAGCTTAATACGAATTCTACTCCTGGTAATACTTTGCTATCTACTCTATCATCTATTTTCTTAATATTTAATTCTCCTACTTGTGGTTCATTTACGATTTTTACTGGTGTTGTTTCTGATGGTTTTACTTCACTTTTTGTTGGAGAAGCTATTTTTGTATAACCATAGTTATTGTTATTAGCCTCTGTTACAGTGTATTTTCCACATAAAATATTTTTAATTAATATTTTACCTTCTGAATTTGTTACAATTGCTGTTCCTTTATCTAATGTAGAATTAAATTGTACTGTATAACCTGTAACACCATCTATTGTTGCTTTTACAACTTTATCTTTGCTGTATGAACCAGCACCTTCTTCAAATGTTATATCTTTTTCTACAGTTATTTTATCAATTGTTTTTCCGTCTTTTGATATTACCATACTCTTATTTGTATCTGTTCCAACTGATATTTTAAATTCTACATTTTTCATTGCAGTTGAATTAGTGTTTACTTTTTCAATCTCTAAATCACCTGTTGTTGTCCAAGGTCCAGTAATATCTACTTTATCTATTCTAGTTATTTTTTCCTCATAAGGTATTTTACCTGGTTCAACTATACTCATATGTTGTAATTGATTTTTATATACCATACAATAAGAGTCTGTACTCATTGGATGTGTACTATATATTTTTGTAGTTAATATCTCATCTGTTTTTGTTCTTTTTAATTGATAACTTCCACTAATAGTTACTTTTACAACTTGCTCTACGGTATTTGGAATTTTAATATAAAAGTCATTTCCCCATCCAAAGTTCATAAGTTCACCATTAGTTGTTGCATTTTTGCCATCTGAACCTTTATATGTTACAACTACAGAATGTGATGCTTTAGCATAACTAGATTCTACATTAAATGGTCCTATCTTATTTGTTTTGTCATCTACTTTAGTAATTGTAACATTATCTTTGTCTGTTTTATCTGTTAATTTTAATGTTGCATTTTTAAATTCTTCATCACTTATACTCCATGTACCTTTTCTTTTTATTTCTGTAGTTTCACTTTCTAATGTTGCTTCATGCCAATGTTGACTACAGAATCTGTCTAGACGATTTGTACAATTATATCTTTTTCCATCTGAGCCATATGCTCCTATACCAATCTCACTATGATTAGAACTACCAGTACCAATTATATATAATTTTCCTGGTTGTCTTAATCCTGGTTCAATCGTAAGTTGTTCTTCATAAGTTCTATTTGCTTGTACTGGGTTCATAGTTCCTACTAAACATACTGCAAGTACAGATACAAATAATGCTGCCTTTAATATTTTTCTATTTCTCCATATTAATATTGCTAATCCTACTAATACTGCTAGTGTTCCTATTGTTATTCCTATTTTTCCTGCTAAACCTGTTGATACTCCTATTAATACTTGAGCTTGTGATGTATTATTATCGCTATTTTCGTCTTCAATTGCTTTATCATTACTGCTTATTCCTATTGTTGCTACATTTGTTGTTGTTCCTACATTATTAGCATTCATTGTTTTAGTTAATACTAATGTTACTTCTTTACTTTCTCCTGCTTGTATGTTTTGTCCTGATAAACTATTTGTATATAAGCTTCCATCCTTTTCATACCAATCACTATTTAATTCTGATTTAAATGTCATTCCATCTGGTAATTTGTCTACTATTTGTGCTGCTTTTCCTGCTAATTCTCCATTGTTTGTTACTAACATCTTGTATTCTACTATTACTGTTGCTCCATTCATTTGTTTTGAACGAATTTCTACTTTTGCAAATTGTTTATTATCATAGTCATATGTTTTTGTTTTTCCATCTTTTGTTTGCACTGTTATCTTGCTTATATATTTTTGGATTTCTAAATCAAATTTCTTATTTTCTACTAATCCAATATCTATATTTTCTAAATTTTCATTTGCTGTTAATGTATTTGTTAATCCTGCTGTCATTTTTTCTCCATTTATTGCTACATTCTTTGTTACAGCATCTGAATTCTTTGTTTCTATTACTCCCTCTTTTTGATATGCTGTTAATGAGTAATTATTTGTGTCATATAAGAATAATACTATATATTGTCCTTTTTCTACATTTTCGAAACTATATTTCCCTTCTGAATCTGTTTGTATTTTCTTTATTTGATTGTTTTCTTTTACAAATTCATTTTTCTTTGCATTATATAACATTACTGTTATTCCACTTAATGTCTTTTCATCTGTTGTTCTTTTTCCATCTTCATTTTCATCTATCCATGCAGTTCCTGATATTGTTACTTTTTCTTCGGTTGGTGTACTTGGATTATTTGGATTACTTGGGTTATCTGGATTGCTTGGATTATCTGGATTACTTGGTTTATCTGGATTGCTTGGATTATCTGGATCTGTATTATTATCCTCATAATCATATTTCAATATTTTAGTTACTGCACTGGCATCTTTTTCTTTTATCCAATCACCTTTTGCTGTTAATGTATTAGTAATTTGTTTTGTATCTGTTATCATTCTAGCTTTTGCTTTTATTATCATTGTAACAGTCTTACCTTCTGGTATTTGTAATTGTAAATCAATATTTGGAGCATCTTCTTCATCATATCCTTCTGGTATGTCCAAATTTGATAAATCAATTGTTTCTTGAGATTCTGTATATGTCTGAGAATCAAATTTGAATCCATACTCATCTGTAATTGTTTCAAATTTCATATTAAATTTGTTATATGTTGCACTTATTGGCTCTAATTCTCTAGGGATAACATCTTGTATATCTACATTTGTATATGTTGCAAATCCTCCCCAAGTTTTTCCTATGTTTTTAATATTTACAGTATATGTTACCTCATCATCCATTTTTAATTCAGTTTTGTCTACTGACATATCTACATTTACTGCCTCTACATAACCTTTCATTCTTGCTTCATTTGAACCATATGTAGCTATACTATCTCCATATACTGTTGCAACACCATTCATTTCATATTCACGGCTCTTGCTCTCATCATAGTCCTTAAGCTCTCCCATAAGAACATAATATTCTTCACCTTGAATGTACTTACCTTCATCATTTAGTTTTGTAACCGGTAATGATTCTATTGTGTGTGTCCAAATATTTCCACTTACATTAGTTTCTTCGTCATTATTAACAGTTACTTCATTTAAATTAAAATATTCTGATGCTTCGAAAGCAACATTTATATTTTTTAATTCTTTGTCTGTTAAATTTACAATTGTTACTCCGAAAACCCATTCTCTTCTTGTTTTTCCTACTGCTGGTTGTACAAATACACTTATTTCTGCTTTTTTAACTGTATTATTAATAGTAAATTGATTTGCAGTTTGTCCATTTACTTGTACTGTATAATTTATCGCTGTTTGCTTTTCTTGTTCTCCATCTGCTAAATCTTTTACTTTTAACTCAATAAAATCTGTTTTTGTTTCTCCTGCTTTAACATCAAACTCTACTGTTACTTGTTTTTCTTTTTGTTCTACAAATTCATATCTCTTGCTGAATTCATAATAATTTTTATCTTCATGGTAAGTGAATCCATCATCATCTACTTTTTTTACATATACCATTTCATCTGGTACATTAACAATAACCTTTACTTTTTTATCAACATTTTCTGTGTTTACAACTTTAATATTTTGTTTTACAATTTGTTTTTCATAAACATTTCCATTATTTTGTACATTAACTTTTCCAACTGTTTCTGTAACATCAACTTTTACACCACTTTGTACTCGTGTAGTTTCTTCATTCTTAGCTACTGCTTGTACATTAAATTCTGGAACTATATTTACAACTTTATTTAAAAGTGTAACTTCTATTTCATTACTTTCTGTTGTTCCTGTCATTTCATTTGAATATGTTGTTTTTAATTTTTCAACTTTGTTTTCAATATCTTTAGCTACAGTAACTTTTAATGAGATTCTTATATTTGTTCCTTCAACAACCGCTAAATCTTCATAAGATGTTTGCTCTCCATCAATTTGTACACTAACAACTTTATTTCCATCTGCATTAGTTATTATTTTTGCTGATTTTACAGCTAATTCTTGGTTACTATACATTACTTGTGCATTTTCAACTGTAACATCTTCTACTTCTGATGGCATTTCTATATTTATTATAGGATTCTTAAACAAACTATTTTGTGGTCCACTTGTTTTTAATGTTTCTGTTAAAACAACTTCATTTGTTGTATTATTTACCCAACTGTTATTACTTAATGTTGTTTCTATTGTTGAAACTGCTTGTTTGATTTGTGTATTGCTTATTCCATTGCGTTCGTATTTTACTACATCTGATGAATTTTCTTCAATAGTATTTATTCCTTTTATAGAAACTTGTGTTTCTACAACATTGTTATCTATTTGTGCAGTTGATAATATAACTCTTGAGTTTTCAATTTCTATTATTCCTTCTTTTTCTACATTATTAATACGTAGATAAAATGTTGTTGTTCTATTTCTATATGTTATTTTAATTTTTCCGTTTTCATCTGCTTCTGTATCTTTATTTATTGTTAATACAGTTTTTCCTTCTTCATCAAGTATATCTATGCTTCCTTTTTCTCCTAGCATTTTTAATACTTCATTTTTATCTATTATTGAATCTGTATATAATGAATCTTCTGAAACTTCTTTAACTTCAATTTTTTGAGCAACATCTTTGTTACTTATCATTATTTTTGCAGTTTCTTTATATGATGTTTCATATTTATTTTCTGAATTTAAAGTATTTGCTTTTATGTAGCCATCATATAAATTATTTGCTTCATGTCCAATAGATATTACTCCATTAACATTCTCTTGTACTTCAAACTTTTGCTCAACTTTAGCACTAATTTTTGTTTCAGAATCATCTTTTAATGTTTCTTCTACATTAGCTTTTACATTGAGATTTCTTTTCTCATCTTTAGTATAGCATTCGCTTTTATAGATACAAATTATTTCGTATTCATCTCTTGCTTCTGAAACATTTTCTGTATAATCATTGTTTTCAGCTGTTATTTGAAGAATTCCTGTATTTGAATTATACTCATATTTAGCATCTTTTCCACCATTTGTTGCTTTAGTAGATTTTGTTATAACTTCAACTCTTGTTGGATTATAATTTCCTATCTTTGGCACTTCAATATTAACACTTGTTTTCTTAATAGGTGTATAATTTTCTCCTTCTTCAAAATTTATTCCTGTTTTTAAATTAAACTGTGCAAGTGTACCCTTGCTTCCTGTACTACTATTTTCAGTAGTAGTATCATAATTTTCATACTTGGTTAAATTAACTTCTGCAAATACTTTTGTTTTGTCTTTATTTACAATGTTTTGTACTGCATCTACAGCTTGAGATATAACCAACATGACTGAACTGTTTAATAATAATGTTATTAACATTAAAATACAACACACTTTTTTCCTCATTGTCTTTTCCTCCCATTTTTCCTTATATAATTATATATAATATAATAAATTTTTTTCCGTATTAAGTCAATAAGTTTATTTTTTCTACACTTTTCGACTAACTCTATCTATTTACGGATCTTCATCTTAAGGTAAAATATGTCATTTTCATTACATTTTTATTGCTTTATTACAACAAAATGTGATGTTTTTCTGTTTTGTACTAGGGAATACCGGTTTTTTTAATTCATTATTTTCCTTATTTTGCTTAATTCATTATTAAAATCTTTTTTCTCTAAATCTAAAATTTTGTATCTTTTTGTATTGCCTGTTGTAGATTTGTACATATATATTGGTATATAGTCTACTTTGCTTATTGTAGTTTTTCCAGTTTCTCCACTTTTCTTTATATCTAAATTCAGTATTATAGAATCTCTCGTTCCTTCTTTCACTTGTCCCGACATAAAGTTTCCTAATGAATATATTACAAAACATTCTTTTGTCATTCCATCTTCTAATGTTATCTCTTTTTTCTCCATAGGCTGCAATACATGTGGGTGGCTTCCAAGAATAATATCTACTCCGTTTTCAAACAATAAATTTGCTAATCTCTTTTGCTCTGAATTTGGTTTTGTTTGATATTCCTCTCCCCAATGCATACTTACACAAATCAAGTCTGGTTTTTGTTCTTTTGCAAGTTGTAACTGTTTTATAATAAGTTCGTCATCAATCAGGTTAACTGCATATTTTTTATCACTTGGAATTGATATTCCATTTGTCCCATATGTAAATGATAAGAAAGCTATTTTTATTCCTTTCACATCTTGTATAAGTATTTTGTTTTGGCTTTCTTCCGATTCATTTGTACCAGTATGTGCTATTTCAGCTTCATCTAGATATTTGAGTGTACTTACTAATCCCGAATAATTTGTATCCATGCAATGATTATTTGCTGTTGACACAACATCAATTCCTAATTTTTTCAAATTTGTTGCAAGTTGTTCAGGAGTATTAAACCTAGGATATGAACTATATCCTCTTTCTTTTCCTGCAAAAGTTGTCTCTAAATTTCCTACTGCAATATCAGCTGAATTTATATATTTTTCTATGTCAGTAAATACATACGAAAAATCATAAGTCTTTGAATCTGCTAAATATGCATCATTATATTGGGTATTATGACACATAATGTCACCTATTGCCGTCATTTTTATATCTATATCCTCTTTTTTCTCTTCTTTTGTTTCAATTAAATTATTATTTTCCTCTACTATTTCTTCTGTCTTTTCTATTAAATCACTGCTATCTTGGGAAATTGTTATTTCGGAATTATTCCTTTTGTTTCTAAATAATTCGCATCCAACTAAAATGATTCCAAAAATCAATATAATTATAATTATTTTTTTCTTCATTTCATCCCCCCTCACCCCTTTATTTTATCACATTTCGACAAATTTTACAATAGTTTACAGAATCTATTTTCTTTTATTTTTTTATTTATTCTCACCCAATTCGAGTTTTCAACCAAAATAAAAAACCCATATAGTTTTTTCTATATGAGTTTTTTATTTTTTCTTTAAAATTTATTTTATTGACCTGTTCCAACATGCACTATTCTTTGCATTGCATTATATGTATCTCTTGATAATAAGGTAGTTGAAATTACTTTACCATTAAGTTTAGTTACCTTATATGCTTCTACTTTTCTTCCATTGCTTCCAGCTTGAACTACTTTTTGTTGACCTGCTGGTAAACTTGAATTTTGAACATATTTAGTTGTAGGTTCAATTGTTGCTATTTTTTTAGTTTCAATCGATATATCATATTCAACTTCTTCTTTTACTCCCCATATTTGAACAGTTGCTACTCCACCTTGTACAGTTGCAGTTATTCTTATTGGATTTTTTCTTGAATTAACAAACTTAAAGTCTTGTGACCCCCATACTACTGTTGCATCTTTCCCTGCTGGTACATATGATGTTACAAATTGATGGTTTCTTCTTGTTGTTACATTTAAATTTGCCATTACTACTGCATCGTATAATGTAGAAGATATTTGACAGATTCCTCCACCAAGACCATCAACTACAGCTCCATTTGAATATGTAGCCGCCATTTTATATCCTGCACTTATTGTTCTTTCTCCAACAACTTTATTATAAGAAAATTCTTCATTTGGTAATAATACTGTTCCATTTATTTTATTTACTGCTAATTTTAAATTAGTTGTTCTATTTGTATTTCCTGCATTATAATTTGTTGAAAATGTAGCTAGTAAATCTGGAAATGCTTCAGTTCCTATATCTTTTACTGTTTTGGTTGGTTTTGTTATTTTTAAAGGAATTACATATTCTTCTTTTTCTTCTGCAATTATAGTTTTTGCTTCATTTACATCAAAATCTACACCATCTTCTTCCGGATATACTGTAAATGGATCTTGTGTATAATATGCATCTTTTACTTCTTTATAAACTTCTTCATGTATTTTATCTATGTTTATTTCATCAGGTGTAGCCTCTACCATAGGTATTTCTATTTTTTGTTCATCTTCTGTATTGGCATCTAGTACTTTATAAATTTCTTCTAATAATTTTTCTTCATCTACTTTTTGACCTTTTTTTCCTGCTGTTATCACTAATTCATTTTTATTTTCTTCTATATAATAACTTGGTTGAACAACCGTATCATCTATACTATTGTTAATATTTTGAGCAATTTGTTCTATCATATCATTATCCATTGATACTTCAAGATTTACATTTTTTCCTTCGTTCCATGTTTTTAGTATTTCTATATTATCTTGGAATACATTTCCTTGTCTTCCTATTTTATATGCTTCTTTTACTGCTTTTTCTATATGATATTTTACCTCTAAAGCTTCATATGTAATTGATGTTTCATAACTTCCATGACTTAAATATATTTTCTTTTCTGCATTATTATTTGAATATATTTCCTCAAGTTTTTTCTCTGCTTCTTCTTGTGTTAATTCAGATACATCTGTTTTTCCTATTGAAATTCCTTTTAGTATTTTTGTGTTTTTTAAATTTACTGCGGCAAATATTGTTGTTGTTAAAGCAATTATTACTACTATTATCGCAATTATTATAAGTATAATTCCTACTTTGCTTTTTCGTTCTTTTGTTTCTGGCAATTCCAAATTTTCTACTTTTTCTTCTACAATTTCTGTTTCTTCATTTTCTTCTGTCTTCTCTTCTTGTATTGCTGCCACTGTCTCTTCCTGTTTTTTCACTTTTCTTACTTTTTTTTCTGATACTTCAGACTCTTTTTCTTTTGTACTATCATTTTCTAATTCTTGAATAGCACGGTTTTCTTGTTCGTTTACATCTTTTTTAATTTTTTCCATACTTTACTCCTTTTACTTCTTAATCTATATTAACACAAAGTTCAAAATTTGACAATTTATTTAAACCATTTTCTTTAATAATTTATATGTTTTTTTTAGAACATTATTCCCTTTCAGAAAAAACTGCATTTTTTTTGAAAAAACACTTGAATATTGTAAAATTTAATAATATAATATACCCAACAAAAGATAAAGGAGTTTAAAAAATGGAGTTGACAAAGAATATATTTTTTAATACAGATAAATTAGTTGAAAATAGTAAAGTTAAAATTTCATATACAGGTAAGTTTTTCCAAGATAATTCTGAAAAAGTATTTTTTCATTATGGTTTTGGAGAAAATTGGGACAATGTAAAAGATATTGTAATGGAAAAAACCGAACTAGGATTTCAAACTGAAATAGAGCTTATCTCAAGTGAAACACTTAATTTTTGTTTCTTTAATGAAAATGGTGAATGGGATAACAATTATAATAAAAATTATGTATTCCCTATCGAAAAGAAATCAGTAGAATTAATTGTTTTAGATGATGAACCTGTTTCTTTAGGTCATGCAAGAAAATTAAGAAAATCTTATATCTGGAGCAAAAAAATTCGTTTAGCTATTTATAAAATAATTACATACTTGCCAAAAGTAATCTCTGGCAACTACAAGAAAAAAGCTTCAGAACAATGATTTAGCTTACCAAAATTATATATTATTTTTAAAAAGAGGATTTATAAAAATCCTCTTTTTAGTTTCTATGTAATTATCCAACCACCATTAATCGATATAACTTGCCCAGTAGTATATTCATCCTCTATAAGCCACTCTACACATTTTGCAATACTATCTGTTTTTCCAATTCTTTCTAATGGTATTTCATTTTTTATCTCTTCCAATTCTTGTTTAGTCAAATTCTTATTCATATCAGTATCAATTATACCAGGAGCAATTGAATTAATTCTTATATTAGATGGTCCTAACTCTTTTGCCAATGATTTAGTAATTGCATCAATTCCTGCCTTACTAACAGCATATACACATTCACATGAAGCCCCAACAATCCCCCACACAGAAGAGATATTTATAATACACCCCTGTTTTCTTGAAATCATATTAGGTAAAGCTTCTTGGATAGCACAAAAGACAGAATATAAATTTGTATTAATAACTTTATTCCAATCCTCATCTGTAACATCAATAAACATTTTTTCTTCTGATATTCCGGCATTATTAATCATTACATCTATTTTACCATATTTTTTTAATATATTTTGTATCATTTCATGTACTTCTGTCCTATTAGAAACATCAGCTTTATATATTTCAATATTATCATTCTCTTTTTGTAATTTTTCTGCTTCTTTTTCAGATTTATTATAATTCGCTATAACACTATTTCCTTTTTCAGCCATTTTTCTTGCTATTTCTTTTCCAATCCCTCTTGATGCTCCTGTAACAAGTATTACCATGTTTTCCCTCCTTTTGCACACGTGAGATCGCTTTTTTTCCGTGCAATGTAAAATAAAAAAGCCAGTAATTAAGCTTTAAGCAAAACTACTGACAATTTGGAGCCACTTCTCAGATTCGAACTGAGGACCCCCGCATTACAAGTGCGGTGCTCTGGCCAACTGAGCTAAAGTGGCATTCTGGTGACCCCGACGGGAATCGAACCCATGACTCCGCCGTGAAAGGGCGGTGTCTTAACCGCTTGACCACGGGGCCATAATATTTGGAATTCTAATTTTATTCAAATTAGAATTCCTTTTAATTTGGTGAGCTATCCGCGACTCGAACGCGGGACAACTTGATTAAAAGTCAAGTGCTCTACCACCTGAGCTAATAGCCCGTATGCATGTACTGCACAACGCTTTTATATAATACACGATTTTTTTGCAGTTGTCAATACATTTTTTAAATTTTTTTAAAAAATTTTTATTTTTTTGTTTTTTATTATAAATTCATGTGTTTTTTGTCAGCATTTTTTATTTTTAAGCATTTAATTTTTCTAAAACTTCTTTAACATCTATACCATGAACATCGCAAGCTTCTTCTAAAGTCTCCATTTGAGAAGCAGGGCATCCTAAACAATGCATTCCACATTCAATTAAAATTTCTGCTTTTTCTGGAGCAACTTGTAAAATTTCGCCGATTTTTGTGTCTTTACTAAATTTCATTTTATAACCATCCTTATAAAAATATTTGGATTTTTTAAGGTATATCCATAAACCTGAATTTATTTTATCACAAAATTTCAAAAAAGTATAGACAAAATCAAAAATTTGTTGTATTATGTTTACGAAAAGGCGGTGGTTACTTTTTAATTATGACTTTAAGTACTTTAATTAATATATTTTTTATCATTTATATTATTAGTTTGTTTATTACTTTATATTCAATTTATACATTTTTTGATATTAAATTGTTTCATAATTTACAAGGTTCCAAATTAAAAATTAAACAAAAAAATGAAAACAGGAGTGATTTTTATTAAACGTTTTATATTTACATGCATATTTGTATTATTACTTTCAATTTGTTCTTATCAATTTTTTTGTCCTATATATTTAGCTGATGAAATTATTGTTTCTTTTGGATTACATCCATCTGATATTTGTTATGATAACCCTATACTTTGGAAATATTTAAAAACAAGTTTCATATTTTTCTACCTATTCTCTAATGTAGTCATTTTAAACTCTTTAATTTCAAGATTTAATATTTTCAAAGGTTCTGAAAAACTTTCTAATAATTCAAGAATAAATTTAAAAAATAATTCAAATAGAAATAACTCCTCCTTACAATTATTAATCGGTCAAAATATTTCTACAAATCAAAAAACTTACATTCCAGAATCTGGTTTGTATCAAAATTTTTTAATTACAGGGACAATTGGAACAGGAAAAACAAGTTCTGCTATGTATCCTTTTACGGAACAATTTTTTAAGTATAATTCTCTTAATCCAAACAATAAATTAGGTATTTTAATATTAGATGTAAAAGGAAATTATTTCAAACAAGTCAAACAATTTGCTTCAAAATATCATTTAGAAAAAGATATACTAGAAATTGGCTTAGATTCAAAAATCCGTTATAATCCATTGCATAAGCCAAATTTAACTCCTATAGTTTTAGCAAATCGTTTAAAAACTATTCTACTACTTTTTTCTGAAAATAATTCTGAATCATTCTGGTTAGACAAAGCAGAACAAATTTTGGCAGAATGCATTAAATTGTGTAGATTATATAATAATGGTTATGTTACATTTATTGAACTTCACAAGCTTGTTATAGAACCAAATTATTATAAATCAAAAATTGAAGTGTTAAAAAAATTATTTTATGAATCAAAATTATCCCACAAACAAATATATGAATTAAACAGCGCCTTAGAATTTTTTGAAAAAGAATTTAATTCTCTTGACCCTAGAACTTTAGCAATTTTAAGGTCTGAAATTTCTCGAATAACAAATATTTTTATTTCGGATTATAAAATTTCTAAAATTTTTTGTCCAGAAAAAAAAGATTTAAATTTTAAGGGATTTTCTTCTATGATTAAAAATGGAAAAATAGTAGTTCTTAATATGAATATCGCTGAATATAAAAACCTCTCAAAAATAATTGCAGCATATTTAAAATTAGATTTTCAATCAGAAGTAATGTATAACTTATCACATTCGAAAATAAAAACTACAGTTTTTATATGTGATGAATATGCAGAATATGTTAATAAAACCGATGCTGACTTTTTTTCTCTTAGTCGTGAGGCAAAATGTATTAATATTGTTTCAACTCAAAGCTATTCTTCTTTGAAAAACTCTTTAAAAGATGAAAATGCCGTAAAAGTAATTATTCAAAATCTTATTAATAAAATCTGGTTTAGAACTGATGACATTTTCACAATTGAAGAAGCTCAAAAACAACTAGGAAAAGAAGAAAAAATTCACACATCTAGAGCAATTTCAGAAAATGCCAAAGAAACAAAATTCAATTATATTACAAATTCTTTAAATTCTCAAAATTCGAGCATTACAGAAAGTTTTAATACATATACACAAAAAGATTTTATGTATGATACTAACTTTTTTACACAAGAATTGGAAACATTTTCAGCCCTTACTTTTTTATCTGATGGTTTTCATATAATAAGTCCGAGCAAATTGAAAATGCTTCCATATTTTAAAAAATAGGTTTTATGAATTTCCAAAAAATTCAAATTTTATAAAAGGATGGTTTAAAAAAATGAAAAAAATATTATGTATTGTTGTTTTAGCTACATATCTTATACTTGCACTCTCTACCACTGTTTTTGGAGCCACACCAAAACTAGTTAATAAGTTAAATAGCGCTTTCGAAGACATAGAAAGTTGGATTATAAAAATATCTACTCCTGCAGCTGCAGTCGCTGTTTGTACTGGGGCACTAATGAGAAAATTTAGCTTTGGTGATGAAGAAAAAATTAGAACAGGAAAAAAATTGATAACAGGTTCCTTATTTTCTTATGCTTTTATTTTAGCAATAGATTTAATATTATCTGCAATTCAGTCATTAATTGGTTAGGTGATTAAATGGAAAATAATTTTAATATCACAGCTAACATCATCGAAGCAATTAATACAATTTTAAGCAATCTTTTTTCTTCAATTGATGAAAGTATCTATTCCATTCTTGATGATATAACCTTTGTTAATTCAGATATAATAAATGATTCATATTTTGAAAAAATCTTAGGAACTTCAACATCTAATGGAATTTTACTAATTGCAAATTCGTTATTATTTGGTGTTTTATTATATTATTCAATAAAATTATTATTTGCACATTTTACTTACCAACAAGTTGAAAACCCTAAACAATTTATATTTAAACTTATCATTTGGGGAATTTGCATTAATTCTTCTTATTTTTTTATAGAGCAATTTTTAAATATAATTTCAAATATTTCTTTAGCTATCAGAAGTATTGGCGAGGATTTATTCCATAAAAGTATTTGTTTTTCTGAATTAATTTCAGAACTAAATTCCAGCTTTAATACAGATTCTTCGCTTGACATTTTCTCCTTAGATGGCATAATAAAAGCTTCTCTTACTACATCTTTATTAAATCTTGTATTTACATATTCTTTCAGATATGTAATGTTAAAAATATTTATATTACTTACTCCTTTTGCTATTTTGTCATTAGTTTTAGAAAGCACTTCTTGGTTCTTCAAGGCTTGGAGCAAAAATCTATTTTCATTGCTATTTATACAAATAATTGTTGCAATTGTATTATTAATACTATTTTCTATGGATTATTCTTCAAATAATTTATTAACCAAATTTATATATATAGGTGCAATGTATACTTTAATAAAATCAAATTCTTTTGTGCGTGATTTTATAGGTGGTGTTTCCACAACTTTTACTCAAAATGTGGAAAACATTTTCAAAAAAACACATTAATTATATTTTAGAAAGGAGTTTTTAAATGAAATTTATATTTCCGCAAAATTATAATTTTAAAAATAAACTTTTAGGAATAATTGATTATTCTACAGCTTTTTTTAATATCTTTTGGTATGTAATTATTTTTATACTATTACATTTTTTTATTAAAAACTGGAATATTAAAATTTTTATTTTTATATCCTTATGTTTTCCCCTAACTATTTTTAGCATTGTTGGTTTTAATGGTGAACCTATTTTATATGTATTTAATTATATTTTAAAATATATTTTTCGTCCTAAATTATATTTATTTAAAAAATATTAAAACTTCTGAAAATACTACTTACTTAAATTAGTAAGTAGTGTTTTCGGAAATTTTTTTATTATTTTTATTTCATTTTTCACTTGATTTTTCTTCTTAAATTATATATAATTCTTCTTAGTTTATTATAGGGGGTTTAGTTTAAAAATGTTTTAAACTATTTATTCCTTAAGGGGGAGGAATGATACAATGAAATTAGAACAACCGGAATTGCCATTATTATTCTCAGAAACTGTCGTTCCTGACATCTTTTTTGCAGAATACTTATCACAAATGCCTTCAAGTAGTGTTAAAGTTTATTTATATATAATATTTTTATCTAAATATAAAAAAGATATAAAATTAAATGATTTATCAAAAAAATTAGCATTACCTTTAAAAGATATAAATGATTCTATTACATATTTGGAATCAAATGATTTAATTATAAGAAAAACAACTGGATATGTAGTAGCAAACCTACAAGAACAAGTTTTAAACAAATTATATAAGCCAAACTTAACAATTTCGGCAGAAAAAGTAGCTGATGTTGCTAAAAATAAAGAGCGTGCAAAAGTAATTGAGCATATAAATAATGCATATTTCCAAGGTATAATGGGACCATCTTGGTATAACGATATTGATTTGTGGTTTACAAAGTATAATTTCGATGACCAGGTTATGATTGCTCTTTTTGATTACTGTTTTAAACGTTCTGCCCTTCACAAAAAATATGTGCAAACAGTAGCAGAAGCATGGGGAAATAACAAGATTCAAACTTGGAATGACCTGGATTTATATTATCAAAAACAAGAAAAATTAGTAAAAATAAAAAAATCAATTGCAAAAAAACTTGGAAAACAGTCACTTACACAATACGAAGAGGCATATATAGAAAAATGGGTTATTGACTTCGGTTATGACTTAAATATTATTGAAATAGCCTTAAAAAGAAGTGTATTCAAGTCAAACCCAACATTCGAATATTTCAATAATATAATAACAAATTGGCATGATAGAAATCTAAAAACACCAGATGAAATTCTTGCATTTATAGAGCAAAGAAATAAACAAAATAAAGAAACTAAAAAGTTAGAAAAACAAGTTGCAAAAGCATCTTTTGACCAAAGACAATATGATAACTTAGCATTTTTATATGCAAACCAAGGAAATTCTCCAATGGGATTTCCAGATAATTCAAATTATAATGAGTCAAAAATATCTGCATCACTATATTCTAACATAGAAGGAGATATAAATGTCTAACGAAATTTTATCAGATTTATTATTAGAATATGACCAAAAAAAACGCAAAGCAGAACTTGATTTAGAAAAACGTAAACAAGAACTTTATGAAAAAGTTCCTCGACTCCAAGAAATTGAAGATTCTCTAAATACCTTTGCAATTACAACAACTAAAAATATCTTAAATGGAAATACAACTTCATTTAATGAATTAACTTCAAAAGTTGAAAATCTAAAAAAAGAAAAAGAAAAAATTTTACAAAATAACGATATCCCAAAAGAATTTTTGGAACCTTATTATGAATGTAAAATTTGTAAAGATACCGGATATATTCAAACACAAAATTCAGCATCTGCAATGTGTCCATGTTTAAAGCAAAAATTATTAGATATATCTTATAATAAATCTAATATATCAAATTTAAGCAAGGAAAATTTCGAAACATTTAATATTAATATTTTTTCAGATTCAATAAACTCTGAAAAATATAGATTAAATATTTCACCTCGTAATAATATTATTAATATAAAATCAAAATGTATTGAATTTGTTAATAATTTTGATAATCCTGATACTAAAAACTTATTATTCACAGGTAATACAGGACTTGGAAAAACTTTTATGAGTAACTGCATTGCAAATGAATTAATTAAAAAAGGAAAAAACGTACTTTATCAAACGGCTCCTGTTTTATTAGAAACCGTAATTGATAATAAAATGAATAAATATAAAAATTCCAAACAAGATAATTTTTATAAAAACGTTTTAGAAGCTGATTTATTAATCATTGATGATCTTGGAACAGAATGTTTAAATAGTATGAAATTAAGTGAATTATTTACAATTTTAAATACGCGTTTACTTAATTTAAATAATAAAGTAACTAAAACAATTATTTCTACTAATTTAGGTATAAATAATATTTTTAGAAATTATGAAGAACGTATTGGGTCTCGTATTGCTGGATTCTATGATATTTATTATTTTTTCGGTGATGACTTAAGACTTAGTACAAAACATTAAATTAGCCAAAAAGCATAAAAATAAAATATTATTTTATCTTGCTTTTTATATAAAATTTTCTACAAAAAAAGATTGTCAGATAAAGACAATCTTTTTTATATTTTTATATATAAAGAAAATTTTTCATGTTTTCTTATTTTTCATCTTCTTCAACCTCTGCTATTTCTGGAGTCAATGTTTCCATACTAACCACTTTTCCTCCATCTGTCGTTCTCATTAAAGTAACACCTTGCGTTGAACGTCCTAAAACACTTATATCTTTAACTTTAAGTCTTATTATTGTACCTTTATCTGTTATAAGCATTACATCTTCATCATCTGTTGCAATTCTTGCACCAACTAGTTTTCCTGTTTTTTGAGTTACTTTATATGTTATTACTCCTTTACCTCCACGAATTTGTACTCTATATTCATCAAGTTCTGTTCTCTTACCAAATCCATTTTCAGTAATTGCAAGCAATGTTGCTTTTCCTCCTGATATTATTGATTCCATTCCAATTACTTCATCATCCTCATCAATTCTAATTCCTATAACACCTTGAGAAACTCTACCAATTGGACGTACGTCTTTTTCATCAAAAGTAATACACATACCATTTCTTGTAACAAGTACAACATTGTCTTCCCCATCTGTTAGTCTTACAGCAATAAGTTCATCATCTTCTTTTAATGTTATTCCTTGTAAACCTGTTTTACGAGCAGAATTATATTCAGCAAGTGCAGTTTTCTTTATTAAACCATTCTTTGTTGCCATTAATAAATATTTACCTTCTGCAAAATTTTGAATTGGTATAACTGCAGAAACTTTTTCTCCTGCGTCTAAACTTAATAAGTTTACAATTGCTGTTCCCCTAGCAGTTCTACCAGCTTCTGGAACTTCGTATCCTCTTAATTTGTATAATTTACCTTTATTTGTAAAGAATAATATTGTATCATGAGTTGAAGCTGTAAATATTTGTTTTACAAAATCTTCTTCTCTTGTTGCAATTCCTGTTATTCCTTTTCCTCCACGTTTTTGGCTTCTATATGTGTCAATTGGCATCCTCTTAATATATCCAAAATGTGTTAAGGCAATAACTGTTTGTTCCTCTTTTATTAAGTCATCTATATCTATTTCACCTTCAGCAGCAACAATTTTTGTTTTTCTATCATCTCCAAATTTATCTCTTATTTCAATAAGTTCTTCTTTTATGATATCAAATACTAATTTTTCACTATTTAAAATAGCTCTTAAATGTTCGATTAATTCCATTAATTGTTTATATTCTTCTTCAATTTTTTCACGTTGCAAACCAGATAATGTTTTTAATCTCATATCCAATATTGCTTGTGCTTGAATATCTGTTAAACCAAATCTTTCAATTAATCTTTCCTTAGCATCATCATAAGAACTACGGATTATTGCTATTACTTCATCAATATTATCGATTGCAATTCTTAGTCCTTCTAATATATGTGCTCTTGCAAGCGCTTTGTCTAAATCAAATTGTGTTCTTCTTAAAATTACAGTTTTTCTATGTTCTATATAACAATCTAAACATTGTCTTAATGTTAAAACTTTTGGTTCTCCATCAACAAGTGCTAACATGATAACACCAAATGTATCTTGCATTTGAGTATTTTTGTATAATTGATTTAATACAACTTGAGGATTAGCATCTCTTTTTAATTCCATAACAATTCTTACTTTTTCTTTTCTGTCAGATTCGTCACGCATTTCAGAGATACCCTCTATTCTCTTTTCTCTTGCAAGTCTTGCAATATTTTCAATTAAACGAGCTTTATTTACTTGGTATGGTAATGAGGAAACAATTATTCTTTGTCTGTTTCCACTCATTTCTTCAATTTCAGCTTCAGCTCTCATTATTATTTTTCCTCTTCCTGTTTTATAGGCTTCTTTAATTCCTTCTAATCCTAGAATTAATCCACCTGTTGGGAAATCTGGTCCTTTAATTATTTGTATTAATTCGTCATCTGTTACATTATCATCATCAATTATTTTTATAATACCATTTATTACTTCTGTTAAATTGTGTGGTGGTATATTTGTTGCCATACCTACGGCAATCCCTGATGAACCATTAACTAATAATGCTGGTATTTTTGCTGGTAAAACAGTTGGTTCTTGTAATCTGTCATCATAGTTTGGCATAAAATCTACTGTATTTTTTTCAATATCTACTAACATTTGCTCTGCTATTTTTGACATTCTTGCTTCAGTATACCTCATTGCGGCAGCTCCATCACCATCTATTGAACCGAAATTACCATGTCCATCAATCAACATATATCTCATTGAAAAATCTTGTGCCATTCTTACCATTGCATCATATACAGAAGCATCACCATGTGGATGATATCTTCCTAATACAGACCCAACTGTATTAGCACATTTCCTGTATGGCTTGTCTGATGTAATTCCATCTTCATGCATTGCATACAATATTCTTCTATGTACAGGTTTTAAACCATCTCTTACATCTGGCAATGCTCTTGATACAATTACACTCATTGCATAATCAATGTAGGCAGTTCTCATTTCTTCTTCAATGTCTCTTTTTATTACATTTCCGTCTTGTCTTTCTTCCATAGTTTTCTACCTCTTTCTTTTTTCTTTTACTATTGTATTATATTACACTAACGCTTATTTTGCAAGGATTTTAGCAACTTTCTTTAAAATATTTAATTAAAATTTCCAATTGAATCCAGTATATTTTTTATATTTATGTATATCTTAAATATATGCTTTTTGCTTATTATCTGTTAGCAAATTTCGCTATATAATTGTTAAAAAATTTGTGAGGTGAACATATGCAATTTAATCAAGAAGACATTGATATTGGAGAAAGATTACGCGGAATAAGAGAAAATATGCACATGACAAGAGAACAATTTTCTGAAAAAATTGATATTACTGATTCTTTCTTAGGACAAATTGAAAGAGGTGAACGTTCATTAAGTGTAAAAACATTAAAGAAAGTTGTAAAATATGCTGGCGTTTCTGCGGACTATTTATTATTTGGCAATCAAAATAATAATGAAGTAATTCAAAAGATAAATAATATTTTAACAGTAAATTCTGATATAACATCTGATTTTATTTATCATATTGTTATGTGTTCAAATGATTTTTGTAAAAAAATATTAGATGAAAATAAATAATTATATGAAAATTTAAGAATTTTTATTATTTAGAAATTCTTAAATTTTTTATGCCAAATTTTTCGCTAATCTTTTTTCATCTTCTGTAATATTAAAATTTTTTCCATTATTTTTTATTAATTCATGAAGCACTTTTACTTGTTTAGTTTCGTTTATTAAATTTTCTAATGGAACTATTTTTTCATATTGTTTTTCTATCCTTTTATATGCTTTTTCCATTCCATCAAAATCTTTATTATTATAAAACTCTTTCCATTCACTTACTTCACTTTCCAATTTTTTTACATATTCAACTTGTTCATCTAATTCTTTTTTAATATTATTTGATACATTATTTAATAATACATTTTTTCCATTTTTTATATCTCTATTTATATATCCTTTTTTATATGCACTATTTATTACATTATCTAATACATCAGAAATGCTATCAATAATCCCACCATTTCCTATTGCAATCTTTACTTGTTCAATATTCTCAAAATTTCCTGTAAATATTCCAGCCGTACTCTTTCCAAAATTTACAGCTGAATCTATTGCAGTATCTATTCCTGTTTTTAATCCATTATTTAATAAAGAATTTTTTATATCAATAACTTGATTTTCTATTAGATCTGGTAATATTGCTCTTAACCCAATATCAATTGCATAATTAATTGTTTTTCCAAAAGTATTATTAAAAAAATTATTTTTTTCATTTTCTATATTTAATCTATTATTTATTTCCATTAATATTTTTCCTTTCTATAATTTTTCTTTCAAAATCACTAGCTTCTATACTTATTAGAACATGTTCATCTCCAACAAAAGTCAAGCATTCTCCTCTTCTTAAGGATTTTATTTCCATTTTTTCTTTTTCTGATAAATTAGAATATTGTGCTAATAATTTTATATTTTCTTCTTCCAGAGAAAAAAATGTTTTTATACTAGAATTATTTAAAATACTTTTTCCATAAGTTCCATTTTCTAAGCTAAATAAATCCGAAATATCTTGTGTTATTGCTACACTACTTCCTCCATATTTTCTTATTGTTTTAAATATTTTATAAATAAATTTTGCTACTTCTTTATTAGAAGTTACTCCTATTAATCTCCAAATTTCATCTAAATAAATTGCCTTTTTTATTTTTCTATTTATTTTTATTTTATCCCAAAATAATTCAGTAAATAAATACATTCCATATTTCATATTTTCTTCACCTAGTTCATAAACATCTGCAATAATTAATTTTTTATTTAATTCAATATTTGTATAATTATTAAAAAATTTTAATGAACCTTTTATAAATGGTATTAATTTAATTTTAAATTTTTTGGTTCTTTCATCATCAAAATTATTATATAAATCTTCCAAAATTGGCATATCTTTTGTAGTTTTAAATTTTCCTTTTTTATATAATGTTTTGTCATTAAATGTAATATTTTTCTTTTTATATGTTTGAATTAATTTTTCTTCTAATATTGCTTTTTCTTCTTCGTTTAATTCTCCAAAAATCAAATTAAAAAAACCAATTAATTTTCCTATTTTAGTAGCTAAATATCCATGTTCATTTTCTTCTATACTTTCTTTTCTAATATCAAAAATATTTATATAATTTTCAGAAGTAGGTCCTATTTTAATAATAGTTCCTCCTAAATTTTGAGCAATATTATTATATTCCCTCTCTGGATCTATTACATATTGTTCAATTCCTAATAAAGTATTTCTTAAAATTAACAATTTGGTATAAAACGATTTTCCAGCTCCACTTGTTCCGAAAATGCACATATTAGCATTTTTATATTTGTTAGTATTGTATCTATCTATTAATATAAGTGAATTATTATACATATTATTTCCTATATAAATCCCCTCTTCTTCAACGATTGAAGAGGAAATAAATGGATATGTACTTATTAATCCAGATGTAAGAATATTTCTTTTTCCTATTATTTTTAACTCCTCTTTATTTTCCATTAATGGTAAACATGAAATAAATAATTGTTCTTGCCTAAAGTTCGTCCTTCTTGTTTGTAGCCCTTTACTTTGTAAAATACCTTCGATTTTATCTAAATTATATTCTAGTTCTTTTTTATTAGTAGAAAATAATGTTAAATAAATATAAAGAAAATACATATCTTCATTATTTATCTGAAGTTCTTTTCTTATATATTTAGCATCATTATATGTAAATGCTGCAATATCTATATCTTGCCTACTTTCATTTGATTGTTTTAATTCAACTCCTACATTTCCAATATTATAGGTTAATTCTTTTATAACTTTTGAAGTTTCTTTTTTTTCATAAAAAACAGAAATATTCATATTAATACTAGTTTCTATTAATGACTTTAAAATTAAATCATTATATTCTCTATAATAATTTACAATTGTTATTCCTGAATAAAAATAATCGTCTATTTCTAAAAATCTTGGATTATTTAAATTTATATATGATGGTGATATAAAATCTTTTTCATCAAAAAATCCTTCTTTTATTTCATTTTTTTCTTTTGAGTTTTTAATTAATTTTCTTATCTTCCCTTCTATTTATTATACCTCCTATTCTAAAAATTTTTTTAAATTGAAAAATGAAAACAAAATATTTTTAGTTTCCTCTTTCTTACATTCTAATACAATATTTCCACATCTACTTAAACAATCTTTAATTTTAAAATATTTTTCATTTAAGTCTTGAATTATATTTTCTTCTAAATTTTCTGAATTGTTCATTATAATTAAATAAATATTTTTTGATGCAGATTTGTTTCTATCATTTTTCTCTTTAATAAATTTTATATATTCTTCTGAATACTTTTTTAAAATATTATTTTTTGTTATTTGTGAAATTTTTTGAATATTTTCCATATGATTACTTAAATCTTCTTTTTTACTTTGAATTAAAATTTGTATATCAAAATTACATGTTTTTAAAAAAACTTTATAAGAATTTAAAATTGACTCTTTTTCTAATTGAGTTTTAAGATTATAATTTATAGGAACTACTCTTAGTATTTTTATATACTTATTCTTTTTTAATTTAATGATTCCTTTATCTAAAATTTTTTCTATCGAAATCCATTTTTGTATTGATTTTATTCTTTTTCACCTCCTAATTTTTTCCTTTATGATCCATTGCTTACTTATTATACACTGTTTCGCTTTGATTTGCAAGAAAAATCGTTCGACACAATTCGACAAAAAATTTTTTCAAAAAATTTTTATTTTTTTTTGAATATAAAAAAAATTTCTGCACATAATATGTGTGTAAGGTTAATATCAGTTGAGTGAAGAGTATTAATAGATTAAAAATTAGTTTATTAATATTCGAACAAAGATGTATATTGGTTTATTTTTATGGATTAATATATGTCGGCGATAAGAATATATTATGTATATGCAAGCTATATTTTTATTTAAATTTTCAAGGATTATTTTTATATTTTATATATGGTTAAATTATATGTAATATATTTGAACTAAGATTATTCTTGTATTATATGGGATTATTAGTATGTCCCTCTGGGATGAATATAGTTTCTACTAGTGCATTTGTAGTCGAACGACTGATTAATATATGTGGTATATAGTTTATTTGTATAGTAATATACATTAGATTAAACTACTACATATATTAGTCTGAGTTAAGATTGATATTGGCTTTATAGATAATAGGATTCCACAAATTTTGGAATCCTATTAAATTTAAAAAAAACTGTCAATAGAGTTTCTTCTCTGTTGACAGTTTAATTTTATATATCTAGATTTTTTACAAATTTTGCATTTTTTTCTATAAATTCTCTTCTTGGGTTAACTTCATCTCCCATTAAAATATTAAATATTTCATCTGCTTTTATAGCATCATCCATCGTAACTTGTACTAATGTCCTTCTTGCTGGATCCATTGTTGTTTCCCATAATTGTTCAGGGTTCATCTCTCCTAAACCTTTATATCTTTGTATAGCTAATGTATCTCTTGCAATTCCTTTAGCCTCTAATTCAGCAAATGCTTGATCTAATCCTTCATCAGTGTAGCAATAAATATCTTCCATTCCTCTCTTAGATAATTTATATAAAGGTGGTTGAGCTAAATATACATTTCCATTTTCAATTAATGGTCTCATATATCTAAAGAAAAATGTTAACATTAATGTTCTAATATGTGCACCATCTACATCAGCATCAGCCATAATTATTACTTTTCCATATCTAATTTTAGTAATATCAAATTCATTTCCAATTCCTGCACCTATCGCAACAATTACTGGATTTAATTTATCATTTCCATAAATTTTATCAGCTCTTGCTTTTTCAACATTAAGCATTTTTCCCCATAATGGTAAAATTGCTTGGAATTTTCTGTCTCTACCTTGTTTTGCACTTCCTCCTGCAGAATCTCCCTCTACTATATATACTTCACATTCTTCTGCAACTTTACTACTACAATCAGCAAGTTTTCCTGGTAATGTTGTTGTTTCTAATGCACTTTTTCTTCTTACAAGTTCTCTAGCTTTTCTTGCAGCTTCTCTTGCTCTTGATGCACTTACACATTTTTCCAAAATAGCTTTAGCTACATTTGGATTTTCTTCTAAGAAAGTTGATAGTGCATCATTAACCATAGATTGAACAACACCTGTAACTTCACTATTTCCTAATTTTGTTTTAGTTTGTCCTTCAAATTGAGGTTCTCTAACTTTTACAGAAACTACTGCTGTAATTCCTTCTCTTATATCTTCACCTTGAAGATTAGAATCTTTGTCTTTTAAGAAATTATGGCTACGTGCATAATCATTAAATACTTTTGTTAATGCTCTTTTAAATCCTTCAAGATGTGTTCCACCTTCAACTGTATTTATATTATTTACAAATGTATGAATATTTTCTGTATATGCTGTGGTGTATTGTATTGCAATTTCAACAGGTGTTTCTCCATTTCTTTCTATATATATAGGTGTTGGATGTAATTTTTCTTTGTTCTTATTTAAAAATTCAACAAAAGATTTTAATCCACCTTCAAAACAGAATTCTGCTTTTTTTACATTTTCTTCATCTCTTCTATCTTCAATTGTTATTTTTAATCCTTTTGTTAAAAATGCAATTTCTCTAAATCTTGTTTCTAGTGTTTCATAATCGTAATTTCTAGTTTCAAAAATTGTTTCATCTGCAAGGAATCTTACCTTTGTTCCTGTCTTTTTTGAGTTTCCAATTTTTTCAAGTTTCTTAACAGTTTTCCCTTTTTCGAAATACATTTGATATATTCCGCCATCTCTTTGAATTGTAACTTCTGTCCAATCAGATAAAGCATTTACAACAGATGCACCTACACCATGTAAACCTCCTGAAACTTTATATCCACTATCTCCACCAAATTTTCCACCTGCGTGTAAAACAGTATAAACAGTTTCTGCCGTTGAAATATGTGTTTTAGGGTGAATTTCTACTGGTATTCCTCTACCATTATCCTCAACACTAATAACATTTCCTGGTTCAATAGCAACAGTAATTTCTGTACAATATCCTGCCATAGCCTCATCTACACAATTATCTACAATTTCATATACTAAATGGTGCAATCCTCTTACAGATGTACTACCTATATACATACCAGGTCTTTTTCTCACAGCTTCTAATCCCTCTAGTACTTGGATTTGGTCTGCACCATATTTGTGATTATACTTTTCCATTATATTCCTTCCTTTCAATCGCACACTATGCTTTTTCTATTATATCTCCATCTATAACATTATACGAAAAATATTTTAATTTTTCAAGTCTTAATTTTTCTGTACATGTTATTATAACTTGAATATCTTTGATATTATTTAAAAACCTTTCTCTTCTTTTCTCATCTAACTCAGACATAAAATCATCTAATAATAAAATTGGATATTCTCCAATATCATCATATATAACTTGTAATTCAGAAAGTTTTAAAGAAAGCATAGCAGTTCTATTTTGACCTTGAGAACCAAAAATTCCAACTTCCTTCTTATTTATATATATAATAAAATCGTCTCTATGAATTCCTTTGGTCGTAAATCCTTTTATAATATCAAGTTTTCTTCTTGATTGTAACTCATTAGTAAAATTTTGTCTAGTTTTAGCATCAGATATATATTCTATTTCAATATCTTCTTTTCCATCTGTTATTTCTTTATGAATATATTTTATTTTATTTTGTATTTTTTCTAAAAATTCTTTTCTATATTCATAAATTTTCATTCCATAATCAATTAATTTTTCATCCCATATTTCTAATAAATTTTCATCTTTTTTTTCTGTTTTAATTTGTTTTAAATAATTATTTCTTTGTTCAAGTGTTTTATTATATAATGATAAAATATGCATATAATTAGGTCTTAATTGACTTATCATTATATCTAAAAATCTTCTTCTATTTTGAGGACCACCTTTTAATATATTAATATCATCTGGAGTAAAAATTACTATATTAATATTCCCTAGTAATTCACTTAATTTTTTTATTTTAATTCCATTTAAATATACTTGCTTTTTTTCTCCAATTTCAATTTTTATATTTCCATCTCTATCACTTTTTTGATAATTAATTTGAACTGACGCTTTTTCACAATTAAATTTAATTAATTCTTTTTCTTTATTTGTTCTAAAAGATTTTCCAATACTACATAAAAATATAGATTCAATTATATTTGTTTTTCCTTGAGCATTTTCACCAAAAAAAACATTTATATTTTCGTGTAACTGAATTTCTTTATTATTATAATTTCTAAAATTATTCAATTTTATATCCTTTATCCACATATTATTCTCCATTTGTGTATAATTTTTATTTTAATTTTTAA
>UMIT01031527.1_pt1 | contig 118982 bp, 129 predicted proteins | sample 1965911 | NCBI WGS metagenome assembly UMIT01 (sample SAMEA4836131, study PRJEB28245) | human gut metagenome | biome: gut microbiome; material: fecal sample | place: Denmark | collected 2008 | reverse complement strand
GAATGTTCTATTCCCATAAATACCTCCTTTACAAATTACTATTTATTATAATAAAATTCCTTTATGGTATTTGCAAATTCTTCTGGTGTATCAATATTAATTTCATGTCCTGCACCTTGTATAACTTTTATTTTACTATTTTTTATATTACTATTTAACTGTCTTGCACTTTCCATATTTAAAGTATCTTTTTCACCACATATTATTAATGTATTACATTGTATTTTTGATACCTTAAATTTAATATTTAGTTCCGCTAGTGAATTACTTAATTCTATAAAATTTTTTTTTGAAATTCCTATATTTTCAAAATTCTTTTTAGGTATAAACTTAAAAACAAAATTTTGAAATCTTAATAATTTTTTTGGTAATTCATATGGTGTTCCACTAAGAATGATAGAATTTACTTTTTGAGGGTATTCTACGGCATAATCAATAGCAAGTATTCCTCCGAGCGAAAGACCAACTAAATTTAATTTTTCTTTAAAACCATTGCAATAATCTGCAAAAGCTCTATATAAATTATCATAATTTAATTGATAATTTTTAGCAATTTCAAACACATTAGGTGTTTTAACATCAATATTATCTTCATTTAGTATAGTTTTTACTTTATCCCAACTTGATTCATTTTGTCCCATTCCATGAATTAATATATTTATCACTTTTATATCTCCTATTTTTCATTTCTTACAAAAACATTTAATACATCACCATATTTAGTAAGTGCTGTTCCTATATCGCCATTCTTTGAACTCATACTAAAAATATAATCCCCAATAATATTACTAAAAGATTTAATTTCATCTTTTGAATATTCTCTATTTTCACTTTTTATTCCTATTTCTTGTAATAATTCTTTATTTTTCTTGGATAAATCATTTTCTAAATTCATTTTTTGGTCTCTCCTTTTATGGTTTTATATATGAAAAATATATCATAATAAATTACTTTTTTCAACAAAAAACTAGCAGAAAAAGTATCTCTGCTAGTCTTCATCTTCAAAGTAGCTTTTAAGAGTAGAAATAAACTTTAAATACATTTTCAATTCTTTTTTTGTACTATTATCTAAAAAATTATCTATCGTTTTTCTTGTAGTCAAATTTTTTGTTTCACTATTTCCATATAAAATATAATCTGTAGTTGTGCCAGTTGCAGTACATATTTTATTTAAGGCCTTAACACTAACATTAAGTGTACCTGTTTCTAATTTTCCTAAATGATTTTCTGATAAACCGCATCTTTCGGCAAATAATTGCCTTGATTCATGGTATATTTCTTCTCTAATTTTTCTTATTCTCATTCCAATTTTTACTGCATCTAAAATCATAATTAGCCCCATTCTTCCTAATACTACTATTTTATCTTCCTTTATAAGAATATTACACTCCTTATTACTGACAAAATATATGACAAATAGGAATTTAAAATTATAAAAAGGCAGTAAAATACAGTGTTTTAGAAATTGTACATTTTCTAATAACTGACATGATACGATAAACTGCACTACTTTTCGACAAATTTTGCACTTTTCTTTTTGTATAATTCCTGTGGGTTTATATACCTATTTAGGAAGAATATAAATTGAAGGTGCAAAAGAGTATTAAAAAAATACGAATGATATTTATGTTTCATTACTAGATAGGTACAATAGACTCATTTTTTATATATTTTAAAGGAAGGAGGTTTTATTTTTATACTTCAAGCAAGTATTCCTCTTAGATAGGAATATCAAACCCAAATTTAAGATTTGGGAGGAATACTTATGGGAGATAAAAATAACTATAAGCAAGAAAGGTTTGATAGTTTCCTAAATAAAACTATAATTTTATCATCTAGAACTTATTTCAAAAAACAATCAAATATTAGTAATAAAGAAAAAACAATTGTAGATAATGAGGATTATTCTGCTTATTTACAAGATTTTATTGCGAGCGATGCACACTTGTCTGATATTGACACAATTGATTTGTCTTTACAATTAAAAAATGCCCTTAAATCACTGACTGCTATCGAACAGTCGGTGATTTTTTTGCTTTTTCAAGAAGAATTATCACAAGATGAAGCAGCTAAAATACTTGAAATATGGTCTAAATCTGTTAGCAGAATAAAAGTACGAGCTATTGAAAAATTAAGAAAATATTTGAAAGGAGATTTAAATAATGAAAGATAAAAATTTATTTGAATTAGGTAAATTAGCACAACAAGGAAATGATATGGCAATGTTAGAAATTATTGAAAGGAAAAAGAAAATGATAAAAAAATATAGTTTTGGAGACGAAGATAGATACCAATTTATCATTTTAAAATTAATTGAAGGAATAAAAAGATATAATTTTGAAAAAAAATTATAAAGTTTGGGTAGATTTTCGCTGACTTACTCACTGTATATATAATGAAGGGCAAATTTTAAGGAAGCACTATATTGAAAAGGACAGATAAGACAAGCTCTTATCTGTCTTTACTTAAATTTAAGAAAGGAGAATATAGATATGTTTTTCAGATGTCTATTATTAGGAATATCCCTTGTTGTAGTACTTTTCTTTTTTGATATTTTATTACCTAAACTTAAATTAAAATATCGTTTATATAAAGAATTAAAAGAAAAGAAAAAAAGAGAAGAAGCCTTCGCTAAAAAGATGAAAGAATTAGAAATTAAGTAAATTTCTAATAGTCTTGTTATACCTAAAAAGTGTCGACAAAAAATTAACCAACAAAAACATAGGGTGGTATTTATATATGGAAACTTTAAAAGATAAAATATTTGAAATGTTTTATATTAAGCATTTAAAAGTAAAAGATATAGCAGAAAGAGAAAAAGTTTCTTCAGCATATATAACAAAAGTTGTAAAAACAGATGTAAGGTATAAAACAGAAAAAGCATTTAGAAAAAATAAATCAAAAGAAAAAAGGAAATTAGATCAAAATAAATTTAATAAACAAAAGAGAGAAAAGCAAAGAATTGAAGATAATTATGCTTTTGTACAAGAACAACATAAAGAAGCATCACGAGAATTATCAAAAAGCAAGAGATTGAGTGATGAAAATTATAGAAAATGGAATAAAAGTGCTTATACATATAACCCTTCAAAACACAGATACGAGTTTGATAAAACTCTTGGTCGTTCTTATGATGTACCAAAATATATAAAAGAAAGGTAAGTAAATTATGGAACAAAAACTATTAAAAGTTTTTCAGTTAGCAGATAGATTAAATACTAAACAAAGTAAGATATTTGCAGAAATTAACTATACTGCTAATGATAGTCAAAAATTAGAAATAAGTATTAGAAGAAAAAAAGATTTTTCTTATATTGAAAAATGTGAAATTTGTATTCAAGAAAATTCAGAAATTAGATGGGACAATATTATTACATTGTTTGAAACTTTTATTGGAGGTGTCAAAGATGAATAAAAAAGAAGCTGTTGCTTATGCACAAGTTGCACTTGATTATATGCAGAGTTCTAAATATACTGGCGAAATTAATCCTGCGACACTTGGTGTGGAAATGAAACAATGTTTTAAATTGTATCCTAGAAATATTATACAAAACATTGCTAATTCTCAAAGTTGGGCTAGAAATAAATTACAAAAAATTAAAGATGGATGTGATTCAAATGCAGAATAATTTAGATGAGATAGTAAAATTTGGAATTTCAGTAGATGAAGCAAGAAAAAAGTTAGGAATAGGTAGAAACTTAATGCTAAAATTAGTAAAAGTAGATGGTTTTCCAGCAATTCGATTTAAAAGAAAAATTATTATAAACGGAAATAAATTGCAAGAATGGTTTGACCAAAATTACGGACAATATGGTGGATACAGCTACAAAAAATAATTTTTTGTTCAACATTGTCTTTCCACCAATATTGGTTTATAATGGTTCATAGATTTTATGTTCTATTGTAAACTGTAATATTGGTAAACCTCATATAGAGAGGAGTTTATAATGGAAAAAATAATATTTCAACAAAGAATAATGGAGAAAACTGATAAAAAAGAAAAACAATATAAAATTAAAGTTTCTCCTAGAGAAAATGGTTATCAAGCTAGAACTACATTAGATTTAGGAGGTGTATTAAAGAAAAATCCACGACCAGAATGTTATAGTAGTTCTTCACCAAAAGATGCTATAACAAAATTAGTGGAAAAAATGCAAATAATTTTATCCCACTATACTGCTAAAAGAGTAAAAGTAGTAGGAATTGAAGAGCCTGACATTGTTTACTATGTTCTTGAAAATACAAATGAAGTCCCTAAAATAACAGTAAAAGAAGTTGTCCCATCAATAAAAGAAACAACAATTTCAAATAATAGGACAAATAAAATTGTTTTATCTAACGATTATATTGCAAATAATGAAAAAGTATATTCTCCTGTTGAATGTGCTTACATATGGTTTAATTATATAATTGATCGTACTAAAAAAGAACCTGATGAAGATGATTATTTAAGTATGAAAACTGCTGAATCTTATATAGGTATTTTAAAGAAACATATAATATCATCTTTTAAGGAATATAGAAATATTAGGGATTTAGATGAAGACAATATAAATGAAATGATTTCTAATATTAACGGGAAAACACAAAGAAAAGATGTTTTAACAGTTGCAAAGTTATTTTTTTCTTTTCTAAGGAAAAATAAATATATTAAACACAATATTGCTGCTGACATAAAATTACCTAGAAAAAGAAAGCAATTAGATGAAATCGGTTTTATTGAAGAAGAAAACAGAGAAAAGTGGTTAAATTGTCTTATAAAAGAAGACTCAGATATATCACTATTATTTTTAGCAATGTTATTGACCAGTGCAAGACCTGAGGAAGCTTGTGGTCTTAAATGGAATATAATCGATTTTGAAAATAATGATATATACATTTGCAATGCATATAAAGATTTTTGTATTTATAATGAACATATGGAAGTTATAGGGCACGAAAGAAAAGATGATATTTTAAAAACGCCTGAATCTTATAGACATATATATTTAGATCCAATACTAAAAAAAGCATTATTAAAACATAAAACTAGGCAACAACAATTATTTAAGAGATTACATAGAAAATGGACTGAAGATGAATATCTTTTTCTTAACAATTATAATAAACCTTTTGTATCAGATACTTTATCAAGAAATATGCCTAGATTTCTAAACAGACACAAAGAACTAGGACATCTCACTGTATATGGACTTAGACATTCATTTGCAACACATTGTAAAGAATTAGGTATGGAGGCTGAAGTTTTAGCAAAATTAATGGGACATACTGAATATGAAACTACACAAAAATATTATGTTCATATTTCAAAAAGTAGGAAAATTGATGCTTTAATGAAAATACAAGAAAAAGAAAGAAATGGATTAAAAAAATTAAAAATAGAAGATATTACAGAATTAGATAACTATGCAAACCAAACTTTTGAAGATTTTGCTAATTTTGGTATTGAAATTAATTCAAATGACAAAATAAAAAGCACTTTTTTGAATAGTGCTTTAAACTAAATATTATTTAAAATATCATGTATAAAAAAATGGTGGACATTTCTAAAAATAATCGTATGGTGCACCATCCCAGACTCGAACTGGGGGTCTTTCGATTAAGAGTCGATTGCTTTACCAACTAAGCTAATGGTGCATATTTTCCCTAATCCCCAAATAAAATTGGGGAACTAATGGGGAATATATATTCAAAATATTTATTTTTAGAATGTCCTGGTGAAGTCTTAAAAGCTTAAATTTCAAGACTTCAAACTATCGCTGCGCCATCCCAGATTCGAACTGGGGAGTCAAACGATTAAGAGTCTGTTGCTCTACCAGCTGAGCTAATGGTGCATAAGATATTAAATTATATTAGTAATACTAACTTGTAGTGCCTATAACAAAATTATTATAATACCAAAAATCTCAAATGTCAAGATATACTTGAAAAAATTGCTAAAATATGTTATAGTATATAAGCAAATAAAGGAGAATGACTCAAACTGAAACGAAGAGTCATAGAAAGGTGGGAAAAAATGCTAACAGCAAATGGAGTAACCGTTAGATTTGGAAAAAGGATATTGTTTGAAGACGTAAATATTAAATTTGGAAAAGGAAACTGTTATGGAATAATAGGAGCAAATGGAGCAGGAAAATCAACATTTTTAAAGGTATTATCAGGAGAATTAGAACCAAGCAAAGGGGAAGTATCATTAGAAAAAGGAGAAAGACTATCAATCTTAAAACAAGACCACTTTGCATTCGAAGAATATACTGTAATGGATACAGTAATAATGGGAAACAAAGAATTATATGATATCATGAAAGAAAAAGAAGCAATATATATGAAGCCGGATTTTTCAGAAGAAGATGGAATGAAAGCTGCTAAGCTAGAAGAAAGATTTGCGGAATTAGATGGATGGAATGCAGAATCAGATGCAGCAATGTTGTTAAATGATTTAGGAATTATTCCAGAAAATCATTATAAGTTAATGAGTGAACTTGAAGCAAGAGAAAAAGTAAAAGTATTATTAGCACAAGCATTATTTGGAAATCCAGATGTATTATTATTGGACGAGCCAACAAACGACTTAGATTTAAAGAGTATAAACTGGTTACAAGAATTTTTAATAAATTTTGAAAATACAGTAATAGTAGTATCACATGATAGATATTTCTTAAATAAAGTATGTACACATATAGCTGATGTTGACTTTGGAAAAATTAAAGTATATCCAGGAAATTATGATTTCTGGTACGAATCAAGTCAATTAGCATTAAAACAAATGAAAGAGCAAAACAAAAAGAAAGAAGAAAAAATAAAAGAATTACAAGACTTTATTGCAAGATTCAGTGCAAATGCTTCAAAATCAAAACAAGCAACATCAAGAAAGAAAACACTTGAAAAAATAGAACTTGATGAAATAAAACCATCAAATAGAAAATATCCATATGTAGACTTTAAACCAGATAGAGAACCAGGAAAAGAAATATTACAAGTAAAAAATGTTTCAAAAACAATAAATGGAGAAAAAATACTAGACAACATATCATTTACAGTAAAAACAGGAGATAAAATCGCATTTTTAGCAGACAACGAAAATGCAAAAACAGTATTATTCCAAATAATTGCAGGAGAAATGGAACCAGATGAAGGAGAACTTGTATGGGGAACAACAATAACAAAATCATATTTTCCAAAAGATAATAACTACTTATTTGATGTTGATGAAAACTTAACAGAATGGTTAAGAAAATATTCAAAAGATCCAGATGAAACATATGTAAGAGGATTTTTAGGAAGAATGTTGTTTTCAGGAGATGAATCATTAAAACAAGCAAGAGTAATATCAGGAGGGGAAAAAGTAAGATGTGTACTAGCCAAAATGATGTTATCAGGAGCAAACTTCTTGATATTTGATGAGCCAACAAATCATCTTGATATGGAAAGCATTACATCTGTAAATGATGGAATGTGCAAATTTAAAGGCAATATATTATTTACTTCGCATGACCATCAACTAACACAAACAGTTGCTAATAGGATCATTGATATTAAAGCTGATAAAGTAGTTGATAGAGAGGTAACTTATAATGAATATTTAGGAGTAGAATAAAAGCAGGGCATTTTGTCCTGTTTTTTTTTGGTGGGTGAGCACGTGAGAACGCTTTTTTTTCGTGCAAATTGCTTGTAATTGGCTATAATACAAGTGTTATGATAGATTTGCACGAAAAAAAAGCGTTCTCACGTGTGCAAAATTGCACAGAAAAAAAGCGGAATAATCGGTGCAAAATGTGAAATTTAAGTGAAAAAACTTTACAAAAACCAAAGAAAATGTTAATATGAGCACAGAACAAAAAAATGAGGAGGAGAAAATTCGTGATTCAAGTAGAAAACATTACAAAAAAATACGGAAGCTTTGTAGCCGTAAATGACATCAGTTTCGAAATTGATGAAGGAGAAATTGTAGGTTTTTTAGGACCAAATGGTGCAGGTAAAAGTACAACTATGAATATGATTACAGGATTTATTGAACCAACATCTGGAAGAATTATTGTTGATGGATATGACATTTCTAAAAAGCCAAAAAAAGCAAAAAGACAAATTGGTTATATGCCAGAGGGAGTGCCATTATATAGTGATTTAACAGTTAAAGAATTTGTTAGCTATATGGCAGAATTAAAAGGTGTTCCTAGAAAAGAAAGAAAAGAAAAGGTAAAAAAGGCAATTGAGGAAACAGGATTAACAGATGTTCAAAACAAATTAACCAAAAATCTTTCAAGAGGATATAAGCAAAGAGTAAGTATGGCAGGGGCTTTGGTTAGCAACCCAAAGGTAATAATACTTGATGAGCCTACCGTAGGATTAGACCCAAAACAAGTTACAGAAATAAGAGCTTTAATTAAGGAATTAGGAAAAGAACATACTGTAATATTAAGCTCACATATATTATCAGAGGTTAGCCAAATTTGTAACAGAGTTATTATTATAAATAATGGTAAAATAATTGCTGTTGATACACCAGAAAACTTAGAAAAAAAGGTTGTTAAAGATAATTCTGTATATGTTACAGTAGAAGATCCAGAAAATAAAATGGATGCAATTAAAGAAAAATTACAAGATATACAAGAGATTAAATTGATTGCAGAAAATGAAGATAAAACTAAAAAGTATATGATAAATGCAAATTCTGATATTGATTTAAGAAAGAAAATATTCGAAACTTTTGCTAAAGAAGGTATTACAATTTTTGAAATGAAAAAATCTGATGTTACTCTTGAAGATGCTTTCATGCAGTTGATAGATTCAAAAGATAGTGAATTGAAAGAGGCTGAAAACACAGAAAGCGTAGAAAACACAGAGAATACGGAAAATACAGAAAACACAGAAAGTGCAGAAAATGTAGAGAGAACAGAAAACGTAGAGAAAACTGAGAATGTAGAAGATACAGAAAGAGCAGAGAGTACAGAAGAAAAAAATACAGAAGAAGCAAAAGAAGAAGAAAATAAACAAGAAGAAGGGGGACAAGAATAATGTGGGCAGTGTATAAAAAAGAGCTAAAGAGTTACTTTTTATCTCCAATAGGATATATAGTAATTGGAATACTTTTATTAGTATGTAGTGTATTTTTCTATTTAACAACAGTAGAATCAGGAAGTGTAGACTTAGGAGCTCTATATTTTTATGTAGCATTATATGGATTAATAATAACAGTACCAATATTAACAATGAGAATGTTTGCAGAAGAGAGAAAAACAGGAACAGAGCAATTAATATTAACATCTCCAGTTGGAATAACAGGAGTTGTATTTGGAAAATTTTTAGCAGCTATGACAGTAATTGTTATAGCATTACTAGTATCATTTATGTACTTTGGAATAGTATGTTATTTTGGAACTCCAAGTATATTAGTATTACTAGCAACAATGTTAGGATTTTTATTAATTAGTGCTGCAGCAATTGCAGTAGGAATGTTTGCATCATGTATAACAGAAAATCAAATAATAGCAGGAGTAATAACAATTGCATTTATGATAATAACATTATTTACACCAGATTTAAATATTGGATTACCTGATATTTCAATAATGAGTTATTATCAAAATTTCCCAACTGGAGTAATTTCACTAACTGATGTTGCAGGACCATTAACTCTTATGATGATGTTTATAGCATTTACTATAATTGTAATGCAAAGAAGAAAATTAGTAAAATAGATAGGAGAGGGAAAACGTGAAAAAGAATAAAGACGTGAAAAAAAATAAAAACGTTAAAATTAAAAAAGAGAGAAAAGGAAATAAATTTCTAGATATCATTAAAAACAAATGGCTAATAAAAGGCACAACAACTCTTCTTTTAGTGGCTATAGTAATTGCATGCTATGTACTAATAAATTGGGGAGTTTCAAAAATAAAAGTAGAAAATATAGATTGTACACCTAAAAAATTATATTCTTTGTCAGACGAAACAAAGGAGAAAATCAAAAATTTGGATAAAGATGTAACAATTCAATTAATAAATATGAGTGGTTCAAACTATGTAATTGAATATGCAAATAAATATCCAACAATAACAAAAAAGATAAATGTTGAAGAAATATCAGATTTATCTTCAAGAACAGATTTACAAACGAAATATAGCATAGAATCAACAGACAGTTTAATAGTTGTAAAATCCGGTGAAAAAGAAAAAACAATCTCAACAAGTGATTTATACACATATGATTATACAAGCAAGAAACAAGTAGATAAAACAGAAGAAGCATTAACAAATGCAATAATAGAAGTAACATTAGATACAAAACCACATGTATATATCTATTCAGGAAAAACATATTATGATCCAGAGAAATCTTTGGCTGGGATAATGTCAGCATTAAAAGATGAATCAAATGATGTAGATTTATTAGATATATTAACAAAAGGTGAAGTTCCATCAGATTGTGATTGTTTAATAATTACAACATTAAAAGAAGACTTTACAGAAATAGAAAGAGATAAAATCTTAGACTACATTAATAATGGAGGAAAGATATTAATGTTAACATCACAAAACATGATAGAAACAGAAATGCCAAACTTTAAACAGGTATTATCACAATATGGAATGAGCATAGAATATGGAGAAATTCTTGAGCAAGATAGCGGAAAAATGCTACAAGGCGCTCCAAACATGGTAGTAACAGATGTTAGCGCAAGCTTTATGAATAAATTAGATATGAAAGTAAAAATGTGTGCAATAAACGCAGGAAAAATAATTGTAGATGATGATGACAAATTAAAAGAACTTGGAGTAACATATGAAACAATCGCATCAACAGGAGACAAATCATTTGTAAGAACAAACTTTAATTCACAATCATCTTCAAAAACAGATGAGGATAAAGATGAAGGAAGTTCAATTATAGGTGCATATGCTAAAAAGACAATTTCAGATGATAAAACATCACAATTAATCATATATTCAAATGAATTATTTGCAGCAAACTTACAAGTTGCAATAAGTGCACAATATTATACATATGCTTCTGAATTATATAATAACAAAGACATAGTATTGAATTCAGTTTCACATTTAGTTGAAAGAGATGACACAATTGTTATAAGAAAAGCTAGTGATACTGAGTCATATACAGTTACAGATCAAGAAGATGTTATAATAAAAACAATAATATTTACAGTTCCATTAGTTATAATATTTATCGGAATAGCTGTATGGATTTTTAGAAGAAGAAAAGCATAGAATTTAAGGATTCCTAATTAGGGGAATCCTTTTTGTATATTTTCCATCTTATTATAATATATTAATAATAGAGGTGAATATGAAAGAGGTAATTGTACTTACATTATTTATAATAGGAGCATTGATAGGAGCTGGGTTTGCGTCTGGGCAAGAAATGTATTCATTTTTTTATGCTTATGGAATATACGGAATAATTGGAATGATTGTTTCTTGCAGTTTGATGAGTATAGTTATTTTCAAATGTTTAAAATTGATTTATGATAGAAATATAAATAGTTATGATGAATTTTTAGAAATATATATAAAAAATAAAAAAATCACAAAATTAATAAATTTAATATTAAATATATTATTGTTAATTACATTTTATATAATGATTGCAGGATTTGGAGCATATTTTGAACAAGAAATTGGAATAAATAGAACCATTGGAAGTGCAATATTAGCACTACTAACAGCATTAGTTTTTTTTACAAATGTAAAAGGGGTATTAAAAGTAAGCGAATATATTGTTCCGTTATTATTAATTTTTATTGTTTTAATAGGTGGAGAAAATTTAATTTTTTTAGACTCAAATATTGTATTAATAGAAGTAAAAAAAAGATGGCTTTTAAGTTCAATGCTATATTGTAGTTATAATATGATATTATTGATACCTGTTTTAATTTCAGTAAAAAATCAGTTAACAAATAGAAAAAATATAAAATATATAGCTATTTTGTGTGGGATTTTAATGTCTATAATGTCAATTTTTATATTTATGCTAATTGCTAAAGTAGATATAGACATAGCTACTCTGGAAATGCCAGTTGTATATGCAATAGGCAAATTTTTTAGCAAATATAAAATTTTATATGCATTTATAATATTAGCTTCGATTTTTACTACTGCAATTTCTTTAGGGATAGGATTTTTGCAAAATATGTGCAAAAATCAAAGAGGTTATCCACAATTAGTGCTATTTATGTGCATAACTAGTTTGATAATTTCGAGATTTGGATTTTCAAATTTAGTAAATTTATTATATCCATTATTCGGATATTTAGGAATAATTCAAATAATAGTAATACTTTTTGGAAAAAATGCACGGAAAAAAAGCGAGATAAAATGTGCATTGCACGGAAAAAAAGCGGAATAATCCGTGCACAAAAGTATTGCAAAAAAAAAGTGTTATGGTATAATATAGGCAAATATCAAAAGACAAGGAGAAAAATATGAAAGATTTTTGGGCTGAAGAGCTACAGAATCGAAAAAAGGTTAATGTTATAAAAGTAATAATACTAATCGTAGTTTTGCTTATTTTTATATCTGCAATAGTGTGTACAATTGTGTATTACTATAATCTCGACTTTAGAAAATGGTGTGACGAAAACGTGTGGAAAAAAGAAATTCAAGAGAAAGATACAAAAAGCATTGACTTAGATGTGGATGATAACACACAAGTTTATGCATATGAAAAATATATATGTGTATTTCGAAAGAAAAAACTTGAGTTTTATAATAAAGTTGGGACAGAGTCTGGAAAAATTGAGTTAGATATCAATGAAGCGATTTTTACAAGTGCAGGAAGATATATGGCGATATGTGAAAAAGATGGAAATAAATTTTATTTAATATGTGGAAAAGAAAAATTATATGAAAGTGAAGTTGAAGGAAATATCAGTCAAATAAATGTAAGCAAAAGTGGATATGTTTCAATAGTTATATCAAATACAAGTTATAAGTCAGTAGTAGATGTTTTTGACAAAACAGGAAATGAAGTTTTTAAAACCAATTTGGTAACATCAAGAGTGGCAGATGTAAGTATATCGCAAGACAGTAAATATCTTGCTATTGCAGAGATAGATTTATCAGGAATTTTAATAAAATCAAGTATACAAATAGTATCAATTGAATTAGCAAAAACAAACCCTTCACAGGCAATAATCAATAAATATGAAGCACCAACAGATAAGATGATATTAAATGTAGAATACCAAGAACAAAATAAATTAATATGCATGTATAGTGATGGGATAGAGTCTTATGAAGAAAAAACAAGTGCGGAATTAATAAAATTTGATGATAAAAAAGAGTCTTTTATGACAATTGAATTAAGTAATAGAGTAGCATTAGTTGATGAAATTTCAACAGGAGAATATACAGCAAACACGAATATAAGAATTATAGATCCAAATACTAAGAAAGAAAGAGAATATGTAACTGGAAGTATAGCAAAATCAATAAAAACATCTGATAATAAGATGGCAATAAATTTTGGAACTGAATTACATTTGATTGATAAAAATGGAATTTTATTGAAAAAATACATATCAGACACAGAAATAAATAATATAGTAATGACAGATGCAGTAGTTGGAATTGTGTATAAAGATAGAATTCAAATAATAAATTTTTAAATTGGAAGGATGAAGAATTATGGGAATAATTTTAGATGTAATAGTAATTGCAATATTTGCACTAAACATTTTTATATGTTATAAAAAAGGACTTGTAAGATTGGCAGTTGGATTAATAGCTGTATTAACAGCAATAGTATTATCAATAATACTATATAAGCCAATTTCGAATTTGGTAATAAAAAATACAGGATTGGATAAGAAAATAGAAAATGTAATAATCGAGAATTTCTCAGCAGAAACAAAAGATGGTCAAGAAGTAAAATATGTAGGACTTATAGATTATTTACAAAAATATGTTGATGATGCAGTAACAAAAACACAAAATGAAATTGTATATGAAACAGCAAATACGTTGGCAGTAAAGGTAATAAATGTAGTAGTATTTCTTATAATATTTATAATAGTAAGGGCAGTGTTACAACTATTAACATTTGTATCTGATATTATAACTTCATTACCAATAATAAAACAATGTAATGAGGTTGGAGGAGTACTATATGGAGTAATAAAAGCATTACTAATAATATATGTAATATTATCAATAGTATTTTTCGTAATATTTATAACAGGAAAATCAAGCATATCAGATATAATTTCAAGTTCATATATAACAAAATTCTTTTATGAAAATAATATTTTATTAAAATTAATATTCTAATATAAAAGTGACTCGAGTTTAGTAAAATGCTAAAAAACGTAAATTGGAAAATAGTTTTCTGATTTACGTTTTTTCTGTTAATTAAGATATTGCACTTGTTATGCAATTTGAGAGACTGTTTCATAGCTGAAAATTAAATGGCAAAAAAATATATGCTATATGTGAACAAATTGTGAAAATTATTAAAATTTTCCAATAAATGTTGAAAAAACATTGAAACTCTGTTATATTAAAATAGTAATACTGAAATTAGGAGGATGAAATGGCTCAAAAAGACGAAAACAAAAGAGAAAAGAAAAAAGAGAAAAAAAATAAAAAGAAAAAATCAAAAGTACTAAAAAGAGTTTTAATTGGATTGTTAATAGTAATTCTTGTATTAGTAATAGGTATAACATATAAAACACAAAAAAATGGAGGAGGACTTCAAGGGCTACTTTCAGCATTGGTAGGACATGATGGAGAAACACTGAAAAACCTAGAACCGATTCAAGTTTTATTGATGGGAGTAAGTTCTGACAATGGCGGAAAATTAACAGATACAATAATAGTAGGAACATACGACCCTAAAAATCAAAAAGCTTCATTATTATCAATTCCAAGAGATACATTTGTTGGAAAAAATCCTCAAACTGGAACTGGAATGGACAAGATTAATGCTCTATATCAAAAAAGCCCAGAAAAAACTTTAGAAAAAGTAAATGAACTTACAGGATTAAATATTAAATATTATATGGTTATAGACAATGAAGCATTGATTAAACTTGTGGATGTAATAGGAGGAGTAGATTTTTATGTTCCAATAGATATGGTATATGATGACCCAACCCAAGACTTACATATTAATTTAAAACAAGGACAGCAAAAATTAAATGGAGATAAAGCAGAACAACTTTTAAGATATAGACACGGAAATCTAGATAAAAAGACTGGAAAATATTTAGGAACATATCCTGAAGAATATGGCGGAAATGATTATGGAAGAATGAGAACACAAAGAGAGTTTATGATAGAAACAGTAAAACAAACAATAAATGCAAAAAATATTTTAAAAATAAAAGAAATAATTGATATTGCATATGAATATGTAGAAACTAATTTATCAGTGTCAGTAATAAAAGACTATGTTCCATATGCTGTAAATATTGATATAAATAATATACAAAGTGCAGTAATACCAGGAGGTTCATATGGACCACCAACATATCCATTATGGTTCTTTATTCCAGATAAAAAAGAAACAGCAGAACTAATAAAAGAATTATACAGCACAGGAGATGAGGAATCTTCAAAAACAACAGAAAATACAAATTCAAACACTAGCAAAAACACAACTACAAAAACAACAAATAACACGGCAACTAATAGTACAACAAATAATACCGTTAAAAACAACACGACAACTACTGGTAATACAACAAGTTCAAATAGTATAAGTAAAACAGAAGCTGCAAAAGTAAAAATAGAAATTTTGAATGGCTCAAATTCAAGTGCTACATTAATTGCAGTGAAAAAAGCATTAGCAGTAAAAGGCTATAAGGTAACTAAAACGACAAATACAACGGAAACAGAAAAAACTACAATAATAAACAAATCGAATGTTAATGAAAATATAACAGAAAATATTAAGGACATACTTGGAACAGGAACAGTTTCATCAAGTTCTGTAAGTTCAAGTAATGTAGATATTACAATTATAATTGGAAAAGATTATAAATAAAAAGTAGAAGCTCTGAGTTTAGAGCTTCTACAATAAATATTAATTCAAAATTATTTAAATTTATAGATTGAATCATAATTTTTATATTTTTTCTTTTTTTTATTCTTTTTACTCTTTTTACTAACTACTAAAAGTAAAACAATCAAAAACAATACAGCAGCACCAGATTGAAGAATAATTACGGGAAATTCGTAAGGTTCTACATTATGACTTGCAACCAAATTTGATGAATAATCAATGCCGTCTATATTATAAGTAATTTTTCCTAAGGTTTCACCTTCAGCTATTGGAGCTGAAATATTTTCTTTTAGTTCAATGGAACCGTCTAAATTCGATAAATCAGTATTAGTAGAAGCAAGTACTGAAATATTATCTTTTAAAACTAGCGACAAATCTTTACTATCTTTAGTTGCATTTTCAACTGATAGGGTCTTTATTGCAGTATTTGCAGAGGCAACTTGCTTAATGCCATAATTATTAAATCCATATTCAAATAAATTAATAGTACTTACATATCGACCACTTCTGCCATCAGGTGTAGCTTCTGCACCAAGAACAACAGTAATTAATTCTAAATTATCCTTTTTACTTGCTGCAATTAAACAATTTTTTGCTTGAGTAGTGAAACCTGTTTTTACACCAATAGCATATTGATAATAATATTTACTTTTGGAATCTAGTAAATCATTAGTATTTTTAAAATATCTTTCTTGATATTTATCTGTTGCAGATATAGTACAAGAAGCCATTGAAACAATGTTTCGAAAAGTTTGATTTTTCATACAATATTGTGTAATAAGAGCCATATCATATGCAGTTGTGTAATGATTTTCGTCATGAATTCCACTTGGATTAGTAAAATGTGTATTTTTACAACCAATTTCACTAGCTTTTTGATTCATTAAATCTGCAAATTTATCAACATTTCCTGAAATATTTTCTGCAAAAATATAGCCAATCTCATTTGCTGAATGAATTAAAAATAATTCTAATAAATCTTGAACCTTTAAAGCTTCATCTGGTTGGATTGCTGCATTTGAATATCCAGAAGGAATTGACATTACAGCATTTTTACTAGCAGTAAGAGTATCTGTCAAATTATATTTTTCAATTGCAATTATTGCTGTTAATATTTTTGTAGTACTTGCAGGATATAATTTTTTATTTTCATTTTTTCCATATAATAATTTTCCTGTTGATGATTCCATAAGCACAGCACCATCTGAATATATTTGTATATCAGATTCAGTAGATGTTACTGCAAAAGAGGCTGGACGCAATAAATTTATTACTATAATAAATATTGTAAAAATTAAAGTTAGTTTTTTTAATTTCATTTGTTTTTCTCCTTATTTCATGTGTATAAATATCATATCGTATTTCAAAAGAAATTTCAAGAATATTTTAATTATCTAGTAACAAAATTATAAAAAGAAAGGTAGGTTTTTTTATGAGAAGATTTCTAAAAAATAAAAAGATCGTTTTAGTTGTTATTGTTATTTTTTTGAGTATATTGTATTTTATTGCAAATAAATCAATTCAAAAATACAATGATGACTTTATTGAAGAAAATGTTGAGACAATTTCAGAAGAAAAAGAGAAAAAAAATAAAGATATGGAGGTAAAAGAAGAAAGAAAAGAAGAAGTAGTAGAAGATGAAGAAACAAGTGATGTAGATATTGAAACAAATGAAAATAGTGAAGATAATGTAGAGACAAATCAAGAAAAAATTTACATATATGTAACAGGAGAAGTAAATATTCCTGGGGTAGTAATTTTAAATAAAGGAAGCAGAATTTCTGATGCGATTAATGCTGCAGGAGGAGTAACAAATAATGCAAATACAACAAAAATTAATTTAGTATATGTTTTAGAGGATGGGATGAAGGTTAGGATTCCAAGTAATAAAGAATTAAACAACAATTCTAGTTTTGAATACATAACAACAAAATCAGGGGAAGGTGCAAATGAGAATATTGAAAAAGAAGAAAAAACGGAAAATAAAGTGAATAAAAAGACAACAAGCTTAGTTAATATAAATACGGCGACTCAAACTGAACTTGAAACTTTACCAGGAATTGGGCCATCAATAGCCCTGAAAATAATAAATTATAGAAAAGAAAATGGAAAATTTTCTAATGTAGAAGAGCTAAAAAATGTTAATGGTATTGGAGACAATAAATTTGAGGCAATGAAGAAATATGTGACATGTAATTAGTTTATAAATAAAAATATATATATTTCTACAAGATTTGACATTTTTTTTACTTTATAAGTAGTAATATATTTAATGGGGATATTTATGAAAAGAAATAAAAGAAAAATTGCATCGATTATTATTATAACATCAATGATAATTTCAATTGGCATTAATGCATATGGATATTCAGGGAGAACTGATTCAAGAGGAGGACATAAAGATAATTCAAAATAAAAGTGGTTTATGAAGTTAGTAGAAGATGCAATTTAAATAATGGCAAGCTCAACTTCAGCTAATTCAACTAATACAGCTTCAAAGGGTTCGGAAGGCGAAAATTCGGATTCTAATCCGGTTTTTGGAATAGCAACTTTAGGTTTTCTTGGAGGCACTGGATATTGGGATACAAGAAGTTTAAAGGAAAATAAAAAATATATAAAAGTTGAAATATATGGAACTGTGAATGTGAAAAATGTTAAATAATTACTCATAACCCGAAGGTCGTAAGTTCGAGTCTTACCCCCGCAACCAATTTGTATATCACTAGAACTGTAACGGTTTTAGTGATTTTTTATTGCCTAAAAATTGGTTGCAATAATGCTTAAAATTAGCATTATTATGTCAAATTGGGTAAAAATTGGGTAAAATAAATACCTCAAATGCCTTAAATATCAATAAAAATTCATTAAAATTTTATACTTTTTTATATATTATAAAAGGCAATGGGAAATCTAAATTAATATTTAGTTGCCTTTTATTTTTATCGTGAAAATTGTAACGGCTTTTATTTCCGTTTGTGAAAATTAGAAAAAAGTTTGAACTAAGACCTTGTTGGTAATAACAAGTTTTCTAGTGCATATCCAGCTTTTCTGTTATGAGAAAGTAGTGGATGCACATAAAAGTCAAGTGTTGTGCTTATTTGTGCATGACCTAATCTTGCAGAAATTACTGCAATATCAACATTTTGTGCAACTAGTAAACTTGCATTTGTATGTCTTAATCCGTGAAAATTAATTACAGGTAATCTAATTTGTCCAACATATCTAACAAACCACTTGCTAATTGTAGAAGGATGCATTGGTTTGCCATCTGCTTGTACAAATAACCTATTAGAATCGTTCCACAATTCGTTATAAATCGATTTTTGCTCTTCATACCATAACTTATATTCCTCAAGCAAAGAAATAATAAATTCGGGTATTGCAATCTCTCTAATAGAACTTTCTGTTTTTGGAACTTTTGTAAAGACTCCCATATCTGATAGATACTGACTAGAACGATTAATACTAATAATTCCATTTTTGAAATCAATATCTTGCCATTCTAATCCCATTAGTTCACCTAAACGAACGCCTGTGAAAACCGTTAGAATGATTGCAACTTTATATTTAGTATCTTCTATAGAAAGTTGCTCTAAATTTTCTAGTAATATTTTAGTTTGTTCATCATCATAAGATTTTCTTTTTGGCTTTTTTGCTCTAGGAGCTTGAACACGTTCTGCAGGATTTGCTACTATTAATTGCCAGTAAACTGCTTTATGAAGCATTGCTCTTAATAGTCTGTGATGTTCTAAAATTGTTTTACCAGATAAGGGCTTTTTAGTTTTTGAACCATTGTTACCTTTTTTTCTAACTAACTGAGTATCTTTTTCAAGTAAATCATAAAACTTCATAATGTCAGTTGGTCTAATCTTGTTGATATAGAAATGTCCGAAGTATGGTAAAAGTCTTGTTTCTAACATTCTGCAATATCTTTTATATGTAGAAGGAGCAAGTTCTTTTGAACCATAATCTCTTTTCCATATTTCTGTAAATTCAGAAAATCTAAGAGATTTACCATCAACAACTAAACCATTTTGTACTTCAGTAACAAATTTTGCTAGTTCAACTTGTGCATCTTTTTTAGTTCCATGTACTGTCTTTCTGTGTATCATTGGATTTCCATTTAAGTCAAATCCTTCAGATACTGTTAGCCTGTAACTATTTTTTCCTCTTTTTTCTATACTCCCAGCCATTACTTATTTCACCTCCTTTCAAGTATACCTATGGGTGGGAGGAGTATGTATTTTATGGTATTATATATTATTTTTAGAAAAATTACCAGCCTTTTTTAGCTATTTTATGCCTATTTCAAAGATTACACTAAAATTCATAAAAGGATATACATTAAACATAAAAATACTAGATGAAATGTAATATTTTAAATTAGTTAAGTATAAAGATTAAAAAATTAAGTGAAAAAAATCAAAAATTTACTTTACAAAACTGAAAGTTAATGATATACTAAAACAAATTAAGTACAATTAAATGTAAATTAATATATTTAGAACAAAAATTAGGCAATACGAAGGAGGAATTAAGTATGGAATATTCAGTAGAGATTTTAAAGATAGTTGAAGGTTGTATGAAAATGGATAAAATAAAAGTTTTTAATTATACACAATTATTAATAAAGAAATTAAAAGAAAATGGAGAGACAAGGTTAGCAGAGAAATTTGAAAAAATAATTGCAAGTAAAAATGAGGCAAATTTAAAATCACTAAATATGCAAACAATATATAAAGTACCTATTGATAGTGAATCTAGATTACCAATTGCAGATAGATTAGAACCATCTGAAATTGAAGATATGCCAGTATTCTTAAACAAGGAATGTAAGGTTGAGGTAGAAAAATTCCTAGAATATTATAATAATAGAAATCAAATAATAAATAATGGAATAAATTTACCTAACACATTAATATTTTTTGGACCTCCAGGATGCGGAAAAAGTAAGTTAGCAGAATATATATCTAAAGCGACAGAATTACCATTAATAACTACTAGACTAGATGGATTAATATCATCATATTTAGGAAGTACAGCAAAAAATATAAGAGCAATTTTTAATTATGCACAAAGTGTACCATGTGTATTATTTTTAGATGAGTTTGATGCAATTGCAAAAGTTAGAGATGACAAAAATGAACTAGGAGAATTAAAGAGAATAGTCAATAGTTTGTTGCAGAATATTGATGCTATACAAAATGGAAGTATTATAATCGCAGCAACCAATCATGAAAAATTACTTGATCCAGCGGTATGGAGAAGATTTATGTTTAGAATAAATATTCAAAAACCAGAATATGAAGTTAGATTTAATATTATAAATAAATTAGTAAGTAATGTAAAACTAAAAAAAGAAGAAATAGATATTATAGCACAATTATATGATAACTTTACTGGTGCTGAGTTAGAGCAAGTATGTAATAAAGTGAAAATGGATTCAATAATTAAAAAGGAAGAAATTAGTGTAATAAATTTTGTTGACTATTATTTAAGATATAAACATATAGTTATAGATAATTCAAAAGAAAAGATAAAGTATTTGAATAAGATGAATAGTAAATTATTTTCAGGAACAAATTTAGCCAAAATATTTAATTACTCTAAACCATACATATCACAAATTTTAAAGGAGGATAGAGAATAATGAAAGAAAAATTACCAATTATAATGGTTGCACAACGCCCAGAAGATAGTAAACCTAATAGCCCTAGTGGCAGAGTGGTGTTTCTGGAGCCGTTTACAGATAAATTAAGAAACAATATGTTTATTCAATGTGAGAAAATAAAAAGTGATATTGGAAAAATAGAGGAAAAAGAAATTCCGTGTATTGGAAAAGTAATAATGAAAGAAAAAGCTATTGCAAAAACACATAAGCCCAATAATTTATTTAATGATACAACTTGCCCAATGGTAGGAGGAGGTAAATTAAATGAAATCTATGTAAAAATAACTCCAAAAGGTATCGATAATCTTGAAAAGGAAATAAAAAATACAAAAGCGCAAACTAAAACAGCAGAAATGACAAAGATTGAAAAAATAGAAATGTATACAGCAGATGATGCATTAAAGATAAATTTGAACAAAATAGAAGGACCATTAAAAATAAAATTGTTTGATTATAAAGATGAAAAACAAAATGAAAAGAATAGAAAAATATTTTTGAAAAAAATAAAAGAACTTGGAATTAACGATGAAATATCAAAGTTAGATTCTTATAAAACAATGGAAGTATATTCATTAAAATGTAACGATATAAATAAAATAAAGCAATTATCCAAATATCAAGGGATAAGATCTATAGATATGTTTCAAAAATATTCTATAGTAAATCCAAAAATAAAAAAGTTAGATAAGATGGATTATTCTTTTCCAAAGCCAATTGAAGGAAGACAATATCCAATAGTAGGATTAATTGATTCAGGAATTTCAGAAGACAATAAAGAGATTTTGCCATGGATATATAAAAAAGAAGAACTAATTCCTAAAGAATATCAAAATAATTCTCATGCAACATTTATTGCTGGAGTAATGTTATTTGGAGAAAAATTAAATTTTGATGTAGCTGATATCAAAGAACCAAATTTTAAAATTTTAGATGTAGTTGCAATTCCAAATACGGATGAAGAATATGGGCCTACAGATGTAATGACTGAAGATTTATTTCTTGAGGGACTGGAAAGCATAATGAAAAAATACTCTGACAAGGTAAAAGTTTGGAATTTATCATTGGGAACAGATATGGAAGTACGAGATGTTATTTCTGATTTTGCAATAGAATTAGATAGAATTCAAGATGAATATCAAGTACAAATTTTTATTGCAGCAGGAAATTTTGAAGATACAATAAGAGAATGGCCAACTGATACCCAATATAATGACAGAATTACTACTCCAGCAGATTCTATTAGAGGTATTACAGTAGGATCAATTGCTTTAGATAAAGGTATAGTTGATATTAATGAGCCATCTCCTTTTTCACGAAAGGGACCAGGAGCGAATTATATAAATAAACCAGATATTGTAGATTATGGTGGAAATATTAATGAAGATGGAAGTATAGGTGGATGTGGAATTGTGTCATTTGATACAAAAGGAGATTACATTGAAGGAGTAGGTACAAGTTATTCAACACCATTTGCCACAATAAAATATCAAAATATAATAAATACAATAAATAATGAAAATAGTTTAGAATTATCAAAGGCTTTATTAATACATTCATGTGTAAATCCAATTACCAAAGGACAGGAAATTAAAAACGAAGAAATGAAGTATTTTGGATTTGGAATTCCTGAAAAAGACCTGGATGAAGTACTGAAATGTGATAATAGCAAAGTAACAATTATTATTCAAGGCAAAATAAGAACACGGAGAACACATAGAAATTGAAGATATACCATATCCAGAGTCATTACATAAAAAACGGAAAATGGTATGGAAAAATATCCGCTACTTTAACATATAATCCTCAATTAGATCCTTCTGAAGGGCAAGAATATTGCAGATCAAATATTGATTTTAGCATGGGATTACATAGACTTAATAAAAAGACAGGAGAGCTGGAATATAAAGGGCAAGTTCCATTAGAAAAGAGATGGGATGAAAAATTTGAATCTTCAAGAGTAGAAAATGGTTCAAAATGGGCACCAATGAAAAGACATTATAGAGAAATAAAAGGTGGTATTTCTGGACAAGATTGGAAAATAAGATTAGACTGCACTAATAGAAATAATATGAAGAATATAGAACAGACATATACATTAATTGTAACTATTGATAGTGAAAATGAAGAAAGTGATATTTATACAGAAATGGTAAATGGTTTAAAAAGTAGAGGTTTTGCTATAAATAATTTACAATTAAGAAATGATGTACAATTAAGAAACTAATTTTGTTATATATTAAGAAAATAGGGATACTTTTAAATATTCCTATTTTCTTTCATCCATTCGAGCAATTCATCTTCAGAAATTTCATTATTATTAAATTCTTTAAATTTAACTTTAGCAAGTGTTTTCCAATTTTTAAAAGCTAGTTTAACTTGTTCATTATCAGATCTTTTGGCTTGCATTAATCTTCTTTGATAGTTATTTCTATAAAATCTTATTCCTTCTACAGTTTTTCTTTTTTTAGAATAAGAGTTATTAGCGCCAATTATTTTACAAATAGTCTCATTTTCATAATAAGAAATATCACAATATTTTTCTGTATTCTTAATAGGAATAAAGTATTTTCCACAATTTTTACAAGTCTTAATTTTTATATCCTTATTTGATGCAACTTCTAACAATGATACATATAGGATATTAGATAAATAAGATGTATGAAAAACTGGACTATCATTTACATCTATTATTCCATTTTCTAAATGTTCTCTTACTATTTTAGGTGTGATAGATTCAACAGCTATATTTAAAGTATCATGTGCAAATTGTTGAAAATAAAATACATCAATATTTGTTGAATATCTAAAAAGATTATTCTTTATTACATATGTTAAATATTTTTCAAATGAAGAATAATTTTTATCCTCCAAATTGTTATTTAGATTATACATATAATCAATACATCTTCTTATTAAATATTGTAATTCTTTTAATTTATGTTTAATATCTATAAAAATTGGTTCATAAGTCTTTAAAAAGTCATCTTCTGATTTAAATAATCGTACTTTAGGAATGTTCTTATAAAACTCTTCTAATATTGAAAATCCATAAAAACAAAAGAAAGTATCATAAGCAGTTTCAAAAGATGAAAAATTTGCATTAAGAAACTTAATTAGTAATGAACCATAGCTTTCTTCAAAAGGAGCATTAAAATTAGCTGAAGTAAAGTAAATTTCGTTAGTAGCTTTATTTGTTTTAAGAATAATGTCAGAAAATTTATTATTAGGATTATGATTAAAAGCGGTTCTATACAAAATTATAGAAGTTGTATAAAACTCTTTTCTTTTTTCTCTATTAAACCATATATTAAAACTGTTCTTAACTGGAATGTTATTTTCTCTTAACACTAAAGTTTCCTCCCATAAATATAAATTGCAATATAATAGCTAAAATAAAATTGCTAACAAATTAACTAAATTATACAAAAAACTGACACAAAATGCAATAAGTTTAATAAAAAATAATCCTTAAAACTATTGAAAACACTAAGAAAATAAAATTAACCCCAAAAATATAAAAAAATTTCTGAAAAGGGGCTTATTTTTAAGGTGATTTGTGGGCTATTAAATAGAAGGGAAGGAAAGATAAAAATCTCTTCTAGAAAAATATGAAGGAGGGAAAGGCTATGGAATTACAAAAAGTTCAAAGAACAACGCTAACAATGAAAGAAGCAGCAGAGTATTTAGGAATATCTTATTGGTTAATCAATCAATTAGTAAGAAGAAAGCAAATACCATGCTCAAAAGTTGGTGGAAAATATTTATTTAGAGTACAAGCACTAGATGAATATTTAAAAAAAATGGAACAACAATCTATTAGCTAGATTGTAAGGAAAGTGAGGAAAGGAGGATATGTATAATTTACAATGGTTAAAAATTGAAATTAAAATATTTTCAAACAGAAAAATTCAAATATTACTAAAAGAACAAGATGGAGATACATATTTTAGAGTATGGATTCAATTATTGACTATTGCTATAGAATGTAATTGCGATGGTAAATTAGTAATAGGAGATAATAAACCAATGACAATAGAAGATTTTTTTAAGATTATGGGAAAGTCTAAGAAAAAGATTGAGAAAATTATTAAAAAATTTCAAGAATTAAATATGATAATTGTAGAAGAAGGAGCATACAAAATTAAGAATTGGGATGAATACCAAAGTATTGAATCATCCGAAAAATATAAAGAACAAAATAGAATAAGACAACAAAAATATCGTGAAAGATTGAAAAGTGAAAAAGAAAAAAGTAACGTTACAATAACGGAAAATAACGCACAAGAAGATAATACATTAGAAGAAATTATAGAAAATAACAGAAAGGAGAATGAAAATATAAATGGATTTAGAGAATACAAAATGTAATAATTATCAAAAGAATTTTCACAATAAATGCAAATTTTGTGGAAAAGAATTAAAACCAATAGGCTTAGATTATTTATATACTAATATATCTCCAGATTCCATTGAATATGAAAGATGTACTTGTAAGGAATCTATTGAATTTTGGAAAGGAATTGATTTAGAAGTTCAAGAGCAGAAAAAGAATGAACATTATAGGAAAATTATCAATCAGTTTTATTCGCAAAATTACATTAGTAAAAGACTAAAGGATTATAATTTTAACAATTTTAAAGTAACAGATTCTAATAAAAATGAAGTTGAAATAGCAAAAGATTACACTAAAAAATGTACCGAAAACAAACAAGAAAATGGACTTATTATTACTGGAAATACAGGCGTAGGAAAAACACATTTAGCAGCATCAATTTCAAATGAATTAATTAAAGAAGATAAAATAGTGTTGATGGGGAGGTTATCATCATTGTTAGATATGATCAAAGAAACTTTTAAAGATAATTCAAAGTCAGAAAATGAATTAATAGAATTATTTTCAAATACAGATATGGTTGTAATAGATGATTTAGGAACAGAAAAAATAAGCCAGTGGGCTCTAGATAAATTATATACAATTATAGAAAATAGAAATGAAAATAAACTACCAATTATAATAACAACTAGATTTAATAAGGAAAGTTTATTACATAGATTTTATCAAAGTAATGATAAAGAATTATCCAATGCTATTATTCAAAAGTTGTATAGAATGTGTTATGGAATTGAACTAAAAGGAAATGATAAAAATCAAAAAGAAAAAGCTAGCATAAGCGACTAAACTAAATGCTAACTTAATTCAAAAACTAAATTTATTATAGTATATTTAAAGACAAAAGTAAAGAAAAAAGTTCAAATTTCTAAACTCAAAATTTGAACTTTTTTCAAAATATTTTGATAAAAATTAATAAGTTTTTTATCAAAAAAGTCCCTCGGAGAGCAAAAAAGGTATTAGGAAATTTTGCCCTAAACAGCGAAAACGGTGTCAAGACACCACGCTGGCGAATATTGGGCATAAAAAAATGCCACCTATATTCGAGCAAAATAAATTTTGCTAATTATTAATGCTTCGTAAACTAGCATTAATAAATTTTTATAGCAAGGAAGTGATGAAAATGTGGAGAGATTCAGAACAAATTTTAGATAGTATTTTTTTATCATATGATAAAATTTTAAAAAGATTACAACTGTTAGGAATAACAACAAAACATGGTAAAGAAGTAAAGCGTGTGGATTTAAGAAAAGCTGTAGATGTTATGTTGAAAAAACATCCAACTTGTAGATGGAGAAGTGAAAAAGTAAGAAGTAGAAAATATTTTATTTTAGTAGAAGGGTATGACTGGATAAAATTTGTGTATTTTGAAAAAGAAAAATCTTTAATAGATGCTGATGTAAAATTTTTTGAAACCAGAATTAAATTGTATGAAGATTTTTTAAAAGTAGAGCATAATGAAAATTGGTGGAATGAAGATATGGATATAAAACAATTAGAAAAATATTTTAATAGAGCAGAATCTAGTATAAGAAAAGCAATTAAAAAAATGTGTGATAATGGATTTAGTAATTATAAATATTTAGATAATAATAAAGTTGTTATTTCAGGTAGAGGAGTTGAATGGATTTGTAAAAATGTTTTTAAGCAAAAATATTTAGAGTTATTGGAGAAATACAAAATGGAATTAACAGAAAAGTATATAGAGGCAGGCTATATATATGATCATTTTTTTCATAGGAATTAATTGTAAATATTTAGACGTACCTGTTGAGAAATTTGTCATTTTATGATATAAAATATAATAGAATTATTGTAAATATTCGAGGTGCAAAAATGAAAGAAGAAGAGTTAATAAAATTAGAAAAAAAATTATGGGAATCTGCTGATAAAATGAGAGGGGCAGTTCCTGTTTCAGATTATAAATTTATAATATTAGGATTAATATTTTTAAAATATATTTCTGATGCATTTGAAGAGAAATATCAAATCTTAGTAAAAGATGGTTATGGACTTGAAGAGGATAGGGATAGTTATGAGGCAGATAATGTGTTTTATGTTCCAGCTAGGGCTAGATGGGAATATTTAAATGCTCATTCTAAGGATCCTCATATAGGACAAATAATTGATGATGCGTTGGAAGAAATAGAAAGAGAAAATCCATCTTTAAAAGGTGTTTTAGTTAAGGAATTTAATAGCCCAAATTATAGAAATGTTAATTTAGGAGAGATAATTGATTTATTTACTAATATAAAAATTGGAAGTAAAGAAGCACAAGATAAAGATATCTTGGGAAGAATATATGAATATTTCTTAGGACAATTTGCATCTAACGAATTGCAAAAAGGTGGAGAGTTCTATACACCTGCTTGCTTAGTTAGAACAATGGTTGAGATTCTTGAACCATATCAAGGTAGAATTTATGACCCTGCATGTGGTTCAGGAGGAATGTTTGTACAAAGTATAAAATTCATTCACAGACACAATGGTAATGCAAGAAATTTAACTATATATGGACAAGAAAAAAATCCAACAACCTGGAAATTAGCAAAGATGAATCTAGCTATTAGAGGAATAAATAATGATGGATTAGGAAAGTTTGCAGACGATACATTTCATAACGATTTACACAAAGATTTAAAAGCAGATTTTGTATTAGCAAACCCTCCATTCAATATTAGTGACTGGGGACAAGAAAAATTATTAGATGATCCTAGATGGAAATATGGAATACCACCAAAAGGAAATGCTAACTTTGCTTGGGTTGAGCATATGGTATCAAAATTATCTATGAATGGCAAAGCTGCAATAATACTTGCAAATGGTTCTTTATCAGCAGGGGGACAAGAAGAAGTAATCAGAAAAAATCTAATAGAAGCAGACTTAGTAGATTGTATATTATCAATGCCATCTAATCTATTTTATACAGTTACGATACCTTGTAGTATATGGATTTTAAACAGAAATAAAAAACATAAAGGTAAGACTTTATTTATTGATTGTAGAAATTTAGGAACAATGGTTACAAGAAAATTAAGAGAACTAAACGAAGATGACATATCAAAAATTGCAGGTACATATCATAGCTTTCAAGATAATGAAACTTATGAAGATGTGGCAGGATACTGTAAAGCTTCTACAATAAAAGAAATAAAAGAAAATAATTATGTTCTTACACCAGGTAGATATGTAGGAACAGAAGAACAAGAAGATGATGGTGTACCATTTGAAGAAAAAATGAAAACATTAACAGCTGAACTTAAAGTACAATTTGAAGAGTCTCACAAGCTAGAAGAAGAAATAAAAAAGAACTTGGAGGCAATTGGATATGGAATATAGATTAGAAGAATTATGTAAGATAGGTTCAAGCAAAAGAATATATTTATCTGAATACACGGAATCTGGTATTCCATTTTATAGGGGAAAAGAAATAATAGAAAAATCTAATGGAAAAAAGATTTCTTCACAGTTGTTTATTTCTTTAGAAAAATATGAAGAAATTAAATCTAAATTTAATGTCCCTAAAATTGGAGATATTTTAATTTCTGCAGTAGGAACTTTAGGTAAAAGTTGGTTTGTGGATGAAGAAAATTTTTATTTTAAAGATGGAAATTTAATTTGGTTATATGATTTTAATAATGAAATTATAAATAATAGATTTTTATATTATAAATTAAAAAGTAAATGGTTTGAAAATATTATAGATGGAATATCAATTGGATCAACTCAAAAAGCTATTACAATAGAGCAATTGAAAAAAGTGGAGCTAGATATTCCAGATATAAAATTACAAAATAAAATAGTTGAAATTTTGGATGGTATAAGTATAAAAATAGAAGTAAATAATCAGACAAATGATAATTTGTTCGAATTAGGAGATACATTATATAAAGAATATTATTTTCAATATATAAATAATTTACCAGAAGGTTATGAAATAAAATCATTAAAGGAAGTAGCAGAAAACTTTGATTCAAAAAGAAAACCACTGTCAAGTAGAGAAAGGAAACTTCATAAAGGAATATATCCTTATTATGGAGCTACTTCAATAATTGACCATGTTGATAATTATATTTTTGATGATATATATGTTTTAATGGGGGAAGATGGAACTGTAAAAACATCTAAAGGAAATCCAGTATTACAATATATATGGGGAAAAAATTGGATTAATAATCATGCACATGTCTTAAAAGGTACAAAAATTTCAACAGAGCATTTATATTTTGCGTTAAGAAATGTTAATGTAGAACCTTTAATAACAGGTGCTGTACAACCTAAAATAAATCAAGAAAATATGAATAAAATAAGTTTTGTCATTGGAACAAACGAGGTAAATACAAAATTTGAAAACATAATAGGAAATATTATGAAAAAGTCCAAACAATTGATAGAAGAAAACAAAATATTAGAACAATTAAGAGATACACTATTACCAAAACTAATGAATGGAGAAATAGACCTAGATAAAATAGAAATTTAGTCATACAAATTGTCAGTTTAATGAAAGGAAAGTAGCCATATGTTGCAAGAATTTATGAATAATACAATTAATTTTATAGGAGACAATATATTTTCTGTAATAACAGCGATAACAGCTATTGTAGCAATATGGCAAACTCACAAACAATTAAAAATTAGTAATAAGCAACATTTATTTGATAAAAGAATGGAAAAATTTCTTATATGTATAGGGATGTTAAGTCTTTATTCAGAAAATAAAATGTTAATAAAAGAAGAAAATAAGGATGTAGCATTAGAAGTTACCATGTTATTTTCAGGATTAACTGATAATTTGTATTTAAAAGATATTGGAAATATAATAAATGACACACACAATGAAAAATTAAGAATTGATTTTTTAATAAAATTAGAAGAACTCTATAAAGTAGCCAGTGAAATTGAACTTATTTTTCCAAGTAGACATAGTAAAATATTAAAAGAATTTATTTTAGAATACAGAGATTTATTACAAAAACTATATAAATATAGATGTGTTTTAGAAAAAATTGAAAAGGAAAATGATAAAAAACCACAAGAGTTTGTAAAGTTACAAAAGATTTTTGCAGAAGAAAAATATAGAGAAGAATTATATGATACATATAAAAAGATAGATACTATATATAAAGAAATAGAAGCAAAGAATATAATAGAAAAAGTAAAAAAGCAAATTGAATTATAATAAGAGTGCAAATAATATTTGATGAAGAAACATTAGGAAAAGTAATAATGAAAATGTTACAAAATATAGAAAGGATGTAAAATGAATTTATTAAATAAAGATGTATTATATGAGGTTTTAAAAGAGCCAACCCTAGAAAGTTTTAGAATTTTATTACAAAATCATATGGGAGAGGAAGAACAATTGGATTTTAAAAAAGAATGGGAAGATAACGAAAAGATTTCTAAACATTTATTAGCTATGGCAAATTCTGGTGGTGGATGTATAGTTTTTGGAGTTTGCCAAAAGGATGATGGTTCTTTTGAAACTGAAGGATTATTAAATGAATTAAAAGATGATGCTGACTTAAGAAAGGGAGTAAAAAAATTTATTCCAGACACATTAAAATTTTATTTAAAAGATTTCAAATATGAAAGTTCTGAATATGAAAAATTAAAGAATAAGAAGTTTCAAATATTGATTGTTGAGAATAATCCTAAAAATTTACCATATATTTGCTGTAAAGATGGAAGTTGTATTAAAGATGGAGATATCTATATAAGAAATGGATCGGAGAGTAGAAAAGCAACAAACTATCAAGTTGAAAAAATTATAGAAAAAAAGTTAATTGCTTGTAAAGTACCAAGAAAAAAAGATATGACATTAAAACAACATCTCGAACAATTAGATGTATTATATAATGAATTGACTTATACATCGGTTGAAGGAAATGTATTTTCAGGATTAACAAAAGCTTTAGAACCTTTAACAAGACAACTTTCAGGAAAAGTAGTAATTAAGAGAAAGGGCAACTATCCAAAAGAAGATTATGATGATTTTATATTAAATATATTAAATAAAAAGAAAAAAAGAATTGAAGAGGAATTAGATTTATAAATGTGGTTATGGAGTGTAAACGAAAAAATATAAATAGTATAATTTAGGGGGCAAATTATGTTTGATGAAGAAACACTAGAAAAAGTTACAATGGAAATGTTACAAAGCTTAGAATATGAAAGTATAAATGGTTATGAATTGCAAAGAGAAGATTTTTCAAAAGTATTGTTAGAAGAAGATATAGTACAAGCAATTGAAAGAATAAATAAAGGTATTAAAAATGAACAAATAACAGAAGTATTAAGACTATTAAGAAATTTAGATAATAATAATACCATATTAAACAACAAGCAATTTACAAAATATTTGCTTGAAGGTATTCCTGTGCCTGTTCAAGAGAATGGAGAAACAAAATATAAAACAGTAAAATTAATAGATTTTAATAACATTTCTAACAATACATTTAAAGCAATTAACCAATATACAATTATTGAACATAGTGAAAAAAGACCAGATATAATTATATTTATAAACGGTTTGCCTCTTGTAGTAGTAGAACTAAAGTCAACAATAAGAGAAGATGTAAATTTAGTTGATGGATATCACCAATTAAAGGGGTATCAAGAAGTACATATACCAACACTATTCTATTATAATCAATTTATGATTGTAAGTGATGGTGTACAAGCAAGAGCTGGAACAATAACAAGTCCTTGGAGTAGATTTTCTGAATGGAAAAAAGTAGAGGACACAGATGAAGTATTAGAGAATATGCCTACTCATAAAACTTTATTTAATGGAATGCTTAGAAAAGATAGATTATTAGATATTATAAGTAATTTCATATTATGGAGTGAAGATAATAAAATCTTATCTGCATATCATCAATATTTTGGAGTAAAAAAAGCTATATCAAGTACAGAAAAGGCAATAGATAAAAGAACTGGAAAAGCTGGATTGCTTTGGCATACACAAGGAAGTGGAAAGAGCTTTTCAATGGTATTTTATGCTGGTAATATGATAAAAGTATTAAATAATCCAAGTATAGTGGTTGTAACAGATAGAAATGATTTAGATAATCAGTTATTTACAACATTCGCAAAATGCTCTGAATATTTAAAACAAGAACCAGTACAAATTGAAAATAGACAAGATTTAAACGAAAAATTAGAAGGAAGAAAATCTGGTGGAATATTCTTTACTACATTACAAAAATTTGAAGAAGAAACAGGAGTATTTAGTCAAAGAGACGATATTTTAGTTTTAGTAGATGAAGCTCATAGAAGTCATTACGGATTAGATGCAACAATAAAATTCGATAAAGCTAAAATGGAAGCATATAAAAAATATGGAACAGCTAAGTATTTACATGATGCTTTTCCAAATGCAACATATATTGGATTTACAGGAACACCTGTTGAAACAAAAGATAGATCAACAACAAATGTATTTGGAAATATAATAGATACTTACGATATGACACAAGCAATTATGGATGGTGCAACAGTACCAATTATGTATGAATCAAGAATGGCAAGAGTGGGGCTAAATCAAAAGATATTAGATGAGATAGATGATTATTACAATATGCTTGAAACAGAAGAAGGTATTGATGATTATAAAATAGCAGAATCTAAAAAAGCAATGGCTACAATGAAACAAATAATAGAAGATCCAGATAGACTAGAAATGATAGTTAAAGATATTATAAAGCATTATGAGGAAATAGAAACAAGTGTGGCTAATAAAGCAATGGTTGTAGCATATTCAAGACAATCTGCATTTACAATGTATAACAAATTCTTAGAACTTAGACCAGAATGGAAAAACAAAGTCAATATGATAATAACATCTAATAATAAAGATGATGAAGAAATGCAAAAAGCAATAGGTTCCAAGAAAGATAAAAAGCAATTAGAAGTAGATTTTAAAGATATGGAGTCTAGCTTCAAAATTGCAATAGTTGTAGATATGTGGTTAACAGGATTTGACGTGCCTGGGCTTGGAACAATGTATGTGGACAAACCTATGAAAGCTCATAATTTAATGCAAGCAATCGCAAGGGTAAACAGAGTTTATAAAGATAAAACTGGTGGATTAATTGTTGATTATATAGGATTAAAAAGATGGTTGCTAGATGCATTGAAAACATATACAAAGAGAGACCAAGGCAAGATTGTAGATAATAGTGAATTAGTAAAAGTTTTAAATGATAAAGTAGAACTTATAAGAGATTTATTTAAAGGATTCTATTATGGACATTTTGCTACAACAACAGATAGTGATAAATACGAAATAATAATGGCAGGTGCAAACTGGATGCTAGAAACAGAAGAAAAGAAAAAAGCATTTATGAAATATAGTTATGATGTAAAAAGTTTGTATGCATTATGTACAGGAGCTTTATCACAAGAATTAAAAGATGAAATATTATTTTTCATAGCTGTAAGATCATTTATATCAAAATTAAGTGGAGATAAAATAGACGTTAAAGAGATAAATGATAATGTAGCAAAAATGTTAGAAAGAGCAATACAAGATGATGAAATGCTACAAATAGGTGAAGTACATAACAGCAATCAATTGGCATTATTGAGTAATGAGATATTAAATAAGTTAGCAAAAATGCAGAAGAAAAATATTGCAGTTGAGGTATTAAATAGAGCATTAAAAGAGTACGTTAATCAGATAGGAAGACAAAATGTTGTTATGATGGAAAAGTTCTCAACAAAGTTTAAAAAAATTGCAGCGACATATAATGAAAGGACAAGCGTAGAAGACATACAAAAAATAATTGAAGAATTAATAAACTTAAAAAATGAAATTGAAGAAGAATTAAAAGCCGGAAATGAATTTAATTTATCATCAGAAGAAAAAGCATTCTTTGATGCATTAGGAGATGATCCAGAAGTTAAAGAATTAATGAAAGATGAAATCTTAGTTCAAATAGCAAAAGAACTTGTAGAAACTGTTAATAGTAATATGACAATAGATTGGGATATTAGAAAAGATGCAAGAGCCAAAATGAGAATTGAAATTAAGAAACTTTTGATTAAATATAATTATCCACCTAACAAAAGTGAAAAAGCAGTTCAAACTGTTATAAGACAAGCTGAGTTAAAATGTAAAGAGATGATAGGATAAATGAATAATGAAATAAATGATGTTTTTGAGGATATAAACAATATATTTATAAACAAATTACAAGAAGCTCGAGAAAAGACAAATGATTCTATAGAAATTGAATTATTCAATGATTGTATTGATACTTATAAACGTGCATATAGGCTAGTAGATAATAATAGATTATTGGATGGAATAGTACTAACAAGGAATGCATTTGAATTAATGATGATGCTATTTGGAATTAGAATAGATGCAAATGTAAGAAAAGAATATTGTAAAGAAGATAGTTATGAGTGTTATCTTGAAAGAAGAAAGATAAATAAAAAAGCAAAGGATTATTTATCACAAAGTTATTTAAGAAAAATAATATTAAAAAAATATGAGAACATAGAAGAAGATTATAACAAAATATATAATGTCTTATCTAAATTTGCTCATCCAACAATTCATAGGAATATGCTAAGATTTTTTGAAAGAGAAAAAACAGATGTCGCTTTATTATATCTTAATGTAATAATGGTTTTACCAATTTTATTTTTAGAAATACTTTATGAAGAAAATATAATAGTTGATGAAACTTTTCGAGATTTAGCAATATTTAAATATATTATAGAAAAGCTTACTTTAATTTATTTTTGCAATTATGTGGATAAAGATAAACTAAAAGAGGCAAATAAATATGCATTTTTAGATATTAATAAAGATTATTATAATAAGATGGAAGATATAATAAAAAAAGAGCTCAAAGAAATTGAAAAAGAATCAATAGATAATCAAGAAAAATATAAACAAGCAATAGAAAAAGTTTTGTCAAAAGTTGAATATTATGATATTAATCAAAAATTGATTAGATTAGAAGTTAAATAGAATAATAGGAGACGGGATATAATATGGTAATAATTGATTTATGGAAAGATATTGGATTAAATTCTATTTGTATTTCAAAAAAATTAGGATTATTTCTAAAAAATCCTAAAAAAGATGACTTATACATAAATGTTAAAAGTTTAGTAGAAGATGATTATATGAATAATTTTGAAAAGGATAGAAACTTCAGAAAAAAATTAATTGGATATCTTAATGATAAATATTATAAAAATGAAATAAAAAAAGATATATCAAAATTTAATTGTAGTCAGTTAATATCTTTGATAACTAAAAAAATGCTTGTTTTAGAGATAGAGACATCTGAGGATACAATTATTGTTGATGATGAAATATTTGAACAATATGATGAAGAAAATATTGCGAAAGGGTTAAGAAGTCATCCATTAATAAATCCTATTGATGAATATGATATTGAATATAAGATATTATTTTTATTTAATTTTTTAAGAAAAAATTCAGATAAAAGAAATGACATAGATATTGTTTTTTACAATGGATATTCTGTAGATAATTTATATAATGGAGATTACATGTTTGAGGATTTAATAAGTAAATGTTATGAAAAAAGAGAAGAACATAAATATTTTGGATATCAATATTATAAAAATAGTAATGAGGAATATCAAGAAAAAATATCATCTTTCATAGAATTTGGAAGTAATATTGATAAATATATAGAAGGTGCAGATGATTATTTTAAATTAGATTTTATTATAGAAACGTTAATTTATGGAGAAAATTATATGTATTCATTATTGAATTATATTCAGCTGATAGAAATGTTAATTGTAAATCCTCAACGCAGCACAAGAGAACAATTTAAACAAAAATTGAAGTATTTTATAGAAATAGACGAACTAGAAGACATAGACCAGATTGAAAGTTTTTCTACAAAACTTTATGATATAAGATCTAGATTAATACATGGAAATTATAATTCATTGAAAAAAGAATTAATAGAATTTAACAATAAATTTAATAGGAATACAAATTACGATTATGGTGAGTTTAAAGAAGAAAATTGGATTATAATGGATATATCTTTTAAAGCAAAAAAAATATTAAGAAATATTATAGAAGTTATGTTGGAAGATAAAAATAAATTACATAAATTTAAAACAGATGAAATACATCGAATTTAAAATATATTATAAATTTTATAAAGCTAAGTTTGTAATTTGAAAAGGTTTAATAAAAAGGAATAAAAGATGGAAAAAGAAAATTTTTTGCAATTATTAGATAAAAAATATGAAAACACTCGAACAAATAGAAAAATCTCGAAAGAAAATGAAGAATTTGCTATTTATCAAAGAATTGAGCCGTTAGATTTTAACTGCCAAAACGAATTTTACTGTTATAAAAAAAGTAAAACAAAGATATTATATTGCCCAGATAATTGTAAAGTGTATCTAACTGATCAAGATATAATCAATATATTTTTGAAACTAAATGACGATATGGTAAATAAATTTTTAGAAAAATTAGTTAACTTATATAATGGAAATGGATATAAATTTAAATTTAAAGTAATTAATATAGAATTTGAGGGTGTTGGTATTGATTATGAAGTAGAGAATAATGATAAAATATTACTTTATACAGATAATGAAATAACGATTAATGAATTAATATTTGTTATTAATATAATACTTGAAAAAGATAGATTATATAATTTACAAGAAAAAACACTAATTAAATATATATCCCTATTGAAATACTATAAATATAATGATAAAAATGTAGAAAAATTTTTGAAAGAAATTCAATTTCCATTATCTTTTAAAATAGAAAAAAAATCATATAATTTAAAAATGTTAAAAGAAATTGATGAAAAATTTCATGATAAGGGTTTAATTTTTAAGAAATATATGATAATATAAATAAGGAATCCTAGTACGGCATTAAGCCACCTTAGCTTTTAAGGTAGAAGCGACTACAAAAATAGTTAAATTTGGATAACTCTGTTATAATTTTGAGGGATAACAATTTTCTTTATTACAACCATTCTTTTGAGCGAGCTTCGCTCAAAAGAAGAACATAATAAAGAAACTTATTATCTTCAAAGAAATTTCACCAAATTTAAGTAGGATTCCTATTTTTTTAGGGAGTAATATGGAACAATATCTATTTATTGAAAATGAAACAGATAAGAAAAATAAAATTTTCTTTCTTTGTGGAGTCAAGTTTAAAAATAAAGATGATGATAAAAGAAAAATTTTAAAAAAATATTTGACTAAATTAAGTAAATTAAATAAAGTTGTTATATTAGAAGAAAATTTTATTTTTGGTAAATCGAATAAAAAATATTTAGCATATGATGAAATATTTATGAGTAATTTAAAACAAGTTGAAATATTAGCAGCATTATATTCTGATTATGTGTTTATTATTCATGAAAGTAATGCTACATCTGCTGAACTAGGGATGTTTGCTTCTAATGAATCATTAATACCTAAAATAATATTAATTGTACCTGAAGAAATAGCAATCGAAGAAAATAAAATCAATGATTTTATGAGGTTGGCTTTTTTTAAAAAGGATAAAACCAAAAAAGAAGGTATCAAAAAAATAATTTTTAATCCTGCTTTAAAGATATGGGAAAAATCAGAATTTAAAAGAGATTATAGAACTTATTTTTATAATAACCAAATAGGAAAAAATTTGTCAAATAGTATAATGAAAAATATTCATAATATAAATAAAGACAAAGTAAATATAAAATATAGTCAGTTTAATCGTAATATTGGAGACGAGTATACTTTATCCTATTACATTGAAGATAATATATTATATGTAAATATAGGTCCACAAGTATTAAGAATTCAAATTTTAGCATTATTTAATATTGATGAATTTAAAAGAAATTTAAGAACAAATAAGGAGCTTAAAGACCATATATCATATATTGAAGAAATATATAAAGAAATTCTAATAGAAACAATTAAATCGAAATGCTCAAAAACATTTAATGATATGAAAATAAAGATAATGCAAAACAATGTGAATATTGATATTAGACAAGCAATTGGATACTTATTGTATTTATTTCAGGCTATAAAATGGATAGCACTTGAACAAATTGATGAAGATGATATTTTAAGGAAAATATCAATAAGTACAGAATTTACTAACATATGTACAAAATATAAGATGTTTATTGAAAAAAAAGAAAAATCGTCATTTGGAAAGGAATTTAAATTTGAATAATGAAATATTAATTCGATATATCAAGAAAAAGAATAAAATAAGAAAAATTGTTTCTTATAAAAGTGTTGATTGCAGATTAAGAATATATCATAAAAAAGTTAATGAATTTTTAAAACAAAATTTTATTAATTCTTTATTTTCATATGCATATGTTGAAAATAGATCAATTTATGATAATGCGAAAGCACATATGTACAATGATTTTTTTATAATGCTAGATATAAAAAACTTTTTTAATAATATTACACATGAAAAACTTATAAAAAGACTTTATATTGAAATAAATAAAAAAAATAAAAATGCAATAACTTTATTAGAATGTGCAGAAATAGTAAAAAAGTGTAGTGTATCCAATAGGGGGATTCCATTAGGATTCGTTACTTCACCAATTTTAGCAAATATATATTTGAAAGAGTTTGATAATATATTATATGGAAAATTAAAAAAATTAACTGCTGAAAATATAATATATACAAGGTATGCAGATGATTTGTGTATTTCATTCAAAAACAATATCAATAACGAAGAAATTAAAGAAGAAATTATTAAAATTGTAAGTAAATTATTGAAACGATACAGTTTAAAACTAAACAATAATAAAACTAGAAACTATAATATTAATGTTGTCAATCATATTAAGATAACAGGAATAAATATTGTGGTAAAAGAAAATGGAAAAAGAACATTGTCTGTTGGAAAAAAAATAAAGAATAATCTATTTTGGTGTGCAATAAACTTATATAAAGATAAAAATTCAAATAAGGATTATCAAAAGCAATCTTTGAGAATAAAAGGATTGAATTCTTTTATTTTATCTATAGAAAAAAATGGATATGAAGATTGTTATTCTGAAAAAATGAAAAATATAATTATAAAATTAGGATTTGAAAACTTGCAGGATCTTATAAAAAATTTATAGAGAAAAAGAGAAGACTTTTATGGTGTTATGTTCTATTTTTTTGATATTATAGAATATATTTATTAAAAAAATAAATACAAATTTGAAAAAAGTATCTCAAAATCCAAAGTCTTTTCAAAATTCTGTAAAAACTTTTTAATTTCAATTGTGTCACAAAAATATAAAAAGTGACACAATTGTTTTTTCATTTCTGCTACATTTGAACTATTTTATAGTACAAAAGAAATGTAAATTAACTATTCATCAAAATATCCGATAACTAGCAGAGAACCATCACAGAACCCATTCCTATAATACTTCTCATTCCAATAACACATATAATCCATAAAATTTTTATTAAGTCTAGCTAATTGATTTTTAACATACTATTTATTTTGATTAGGAACATTTTTTAAAATGTTCCTAATCAAAATAAATATAATGTTTTCTATCCTCTTTAGTAAGTGAACTCAAGACGGTTTCTTCTCTAAAAATTAACCAATCTTTCAAAATATCATCATTAACTTCTCTTAAATTATTCATAATCTAAATCCTCCTAAAAATTAAAATTTTTCATTTTCTAAAAGTATCCACAAGAGCCAAAGTTCTAAGAACAAACGTACCATACCCATTGGGTAAAAATCGGGTAAAATCTACTCCAAAAATGCCCTAAAAAGACACAAATGTTCTATAAATCAAAACTCTTGTAAATACTGAAATACCAACAAAAACTCTAATTTTCACAAGACCACAAAAACACGTCAAACCTCGCTCATAACCCGAAGGTAGAAGTAAAATAAATTTAATTAATAAGTAAAAACACAATAGAATGAACAACCATAATAATTTAGGAAGAAGCGCAAGAATAACAAATATTTTGAATACTTTCAATAACGCCCATTACGGTTTCATTTTCACTTCTAATTATTTAGAGAGATTAATTTAAGTAAAAAATTTCCATATTAGTATAAAAATAAAAACAAAAAAGAGAAAATAAATGTTTAAAAAATATGGTAGTTCTTAGAGACAATAAAATAGACAGAGAATAAAAAAGAATGACTGTGATTATTGAAGAATATAAGCACCAGTGATAAAATAAAATCAGCATAAAAATTAAAGTAGTTTTTAATAAAGGTTATAATAGATGAATTATGAAGGAGAAAAAAACGCAATGAAAACAATAACAATAAAACAACCATGGGCAACATTGATAATGCAAGGAGATAAAAGATTTGAATTTAGAAATTGGCAAACGGCTTACAGAGGTGAATTATTAATACATGCAGGAAAAAGTATAGATAAAGAAGCAATAAAAAGATTAGAAAAATATTTACCAAAAGAATTGCCACTCGGAAAAATATTAGGAAAAGTAAGATTAGTAGATTGTATAAAAATGTCGCCAGAATTTAAAGAAGAGCTATTAAAAGAAAATAGAGATATATACACTAAAAGTTCTTTTAAAGAAAATTACGGCTGGCAAGTGGATAATGTACAAGTCTTTGATGAGCCAATAGAGGCAAAAGGTCATTTAAGTTTGTGGGAATATAATATAGAAAAATAGTTCAACTAAAATAAAGAAGTACTTAACAAAATAGTCTAATTTAATAAACGAAATGCTTGTGAAAAAATGTAAAATATGATATAAAAAAGATGAAATTTGTCAAATATAAATATTACAATAATTTACATCTGACATAACTCAAAAGTTTACAAAATTTAGTTAAATAAATTTGTATACAAGGAGGTGAAAAATATGAGAATGAAATTATATTTTACATTGGAAAATGAAAAAATGCCAATAGATTATAGAAGAAGCATAATCAGTTTTATAAAATTATCATTATCTGAATATAGTGAAAATGAATTCAAGAAATACTATAACCAGAAAGATAATATTATAAAACCTTATGCTTTTTCTGTTTTTTTTAGACACCCACAAATTAATGGACAAGAGATAATATTAGAAGATAAAAGATTTGAAATGAATATGACAATAGAAAATTATGAAACAGCCATAATAATATATAATGCATTTAATCATCAAAAAAATAAAAAATTTTCAATTAATCAAAATTCATGGAAATTAGAAAATATTGTGCTTATACCAGAAAAAGAAATTAAAGACAATAAAATAATTATAAAATTTCAATCCCCATTATGTGCACGTAAAAGAGAAGAGAACAAAGATTATTATTATTCTTTTGAAAATGAAAAATTTGAAGAAACATTAAAAATGAATATTAAAGAACAATTAAAAATAACAAATATTCCAGTAGAGTCTGTAGAGACACTAAAAATTACTCCAATTAAAGCAAAAAAAGTAATTATAAAATTTTATGAAAAACAAATAGAATGTTCAACAGGAAGTTTTGCATTAGAAGGAGATATAGAACTTTTAAATTACTTATATAAAGCTGGAATGGGAAGTAAGCATAGTGCCGGATTCGGGATGTTTCAAATTGTTTAAAAGGAGGTGCAAAATTGAAGATAAAAGTATACTTAAATGATTGGTTTTATAATGCTGGAATCGTAGGATTTTTAAGGATTCTTGAGGCTAATGACGATGAATTTGCTATTAAAAGAAATAATTATATTGAATTTGATACAGAAAGTTTAAGAAAATTTCATAAATATTATTTTAAGTATTTTTTTCAAAAATATAATGTTGCAGAAAGTGTAAAAAGTAGAACTAAAAGTTCATTTGATTATTTAGAAAATAATATAGAAGTAGTTTTTGATGATAAAGACAAGGAAAAAGAACGAAAAGATAAAATAAAATCAAATAAAAAATATATTAAAGATACAATAAAAAAACAATTAGATAAAATTAAAAAAATTGATGAAAATACATATGAAGAGATGAAAGAACAATATGAACGAATAGAGAAATCAAGTACAAAACAAGAAATTATAGAAATAAAAGAAAAATTGATTTCAGATATTGAAAAAGATAATATAAATAAAAGATTAACATTAAATTTATTTAAAAGCATATTGAGCAATACATATTATGGACAACCAAGCTTTTTGAATGTTATAAAAACATCGATATCTTACGAAGGGCAGCAAGAACTCATGTATAGGGATTATGTAAGTAACATTGTGGAAACAGGTTTTATTAATGGTATTATGAAAAATGATTATAGTATTGAACAAATAAAAGAATATATAGAAAACGCAAAAGAAAGTAATATAACACAAGAAATGGAAAAAATTTATTCAAAAATAGAAAAGGACTATATTGGTAGATCTAAGACAATAGAAGATATACAAAAATATTTAAAAGAAAAAGTAATAAAAAGCTGTTCAATGTGTGAAAATGAAATAGGTCTAACAACAAACTATTCAGAAGGAAACTTTGTACCACTTGCCATAAGTAGTGATAATGCTAGAAATTTCTTTTGGAATCAAAATGTAAAAATGCCAATATGTGATGTATGTAAATTGATTTTATTCTGCATACCCGCAGGAATGACAACAATAACCAAAACAATAAAAGAAAATGGAGAATATAGAGAAAAACAAGTACTAAGTTTTGTGAATTTTGACACGAAAGTAGATATGCTTTATAAAACAAACATTAACTTTGGAAATAAATCAAGATATGAAAATAAAAACGAAAATCCATATTCAGAATTAATATTAGATATTGTAGAACAAGATAAACAAGTAAGTATATGGCAATTGGATAACATATTTGTTGTAGAACTTGAAGCAGAATACGGAGCATATAGTAGAATTGAATATTTTAATATAAAAAGATATATATCACTATTTTTTAAGGATTATGCTAAAAAAACGTTATCAAAAATATGGGATTATAGATATAAGTTGCAAATAGTCGATTACATCATGAAAAATAAAGATATTAAATACATAATTAATGATAGATTAAGAGCAGAAATGTCAAAAGAAGAAGCAAAAGGTGAAAAGAAAAATGGCTATAATTCATTTTTAGCAACACGAGTAAGAATGATATTAAACAACTTAAAAAAGGAGGGAAAAGAAGTGGAAGATATAAAGAAAAATAATGACAAATTATATGTTATTTATAATTTGGGAGTTCAAATTCATGAAGAACTAAAAAGTAAGGGAGAAGACAATAAACTAGATGGATATACATATAAAATGTTAAACAGTATAAAAGCAGGAAATAAAAAGGAATTTATGGATATTGTAATAAGATTACATATTGCAATGGGAAAAGATGTATCGCCAATTTTTATAGAAACTATGCAGACGACAGGATTAGATTTTGAATCAATAGGACATAGCTTTTTAGCAGGATTAATATCTAATAAATATGAGAAAAAAGAGGAGGAAAAAATAAATGGATAATATAAAAAATAAAAAAGGATTATCAATTACTCTAGTATTTAAAGGACAAAGTTTAAATTATGGAGAAGGTATAGGAAATATATCTGAATTAAAAAAATTAACAAGAGGAGATGGAAGTGTTTATACATATGCTTCTAGACAAGCATTAAGATATGACATAGTGAGACTTGGAAATAAATTATTTGATTGGAATTTACAAGTAGTAAATAAAGAAAAAGGAACAATTCAATTTGATGATAAATTGACAATTCAAGATTCACAAGAGATGGATCTTTTCGGATATATGAAAACAGCAAAAAATGATGGTTCAAATATTAGAAGTGCAGCAGTCAGATTAAGTAATGCAATATCATTAGAAGATTATAAGAGTGATATGGATTTTTTAAATAACAAAGGATTGGCAGATAGAATTAATGAATTTCCAAACCTTGCAAATGTTGAACAACACCTAAGTTATTACACATATACAATAACAATAGACTTAGAAAAAATAGGAAAAGATGAAAAAATAGAATTATCAAATGAAGAAAAAACAGAAAGAGTAAATCAATTATTAGATATAGTAAAAATATTAAATAGAGAAATAAGAGGAAGAGAAGAAAATTTAAGCCCAGTATTTGTAATAGGAGGAATGTATGACATAAACTCGCCATTCTTTTTAGGAAGAATAAAATTAAATGGAAAAAACGGAGAATTTAGTATTGATACAGAAATGTTAAAAGATACAACAACATTAACAATAGGAGATAAATCAATATATGATGATACAAAAGTAGGAATATTAAAAAATACATTCAAAAATGAAAAAGAAATAGAAGAAATTTTTGAAGGAAAGACAACAAATATAGAAAAATTTTTCAAAGACTTAAAAGAAAAAGTAAATGAATATTACAAAGCATAAAAGAAAGGATTGGTATAAATGAAAATTTTAAAACTAAAACTATACCAAGAGACAGCATGTTATAAAAAGCCATTTGCAACAAAAGTTGCTGAAACATATCCATTGCCACCATATTCAACAATAATAGGAATGTTCCATAAGATTCTTCAGGCTGGGGCAGGAGAATATTTTCCAATGAACATATCAGTTCAAGGAAGTTATAAAGGAATATTTAGTAATTATCAAAATTTAAGAATGTATAAAGGAAAAGATAAAGTAACATCAATGCCAAGAAATGTACATCAATTATTAGATGTTAATTTAATTATTCATGTACAAGCAGAAGATGAAATAATAGATAAAATTTATAAAAATATAATAAATGGAACAGAAACATTTACATTAGGGAGAAATGAAGATATCGTAAGGATTGATTCAATAAAAATTCTAGGAGATGTCAATGAGGTCGAAGAATCAGAAATAAAAGAAAATGCTTATGTACCAGAATGGATAGACAACGAAATAGCAGGAATTAATTATAGACTAAATACAACATATAAAATACAAGATGACATAAGAAAATGGAACAAAGTCAATGTAAAATATGTTGAAAAGCATACAAATAAAAGTTTATACGGAACAGAAGTATTACAAGATGAAGATGGAGATAATATCTATTTTTATAGTGAAAGGATTCAAAATGAATTATAAATATTATGCAAAATCAAATCCAATAGAAACAATAAAAGAGCACACTGATAAATTATTAGAGAATCTTGAAATTCTAAAAAGAACTTATGGTGCGAAAATAGTACAAGTAATAGATATGCCAGAAGATAGATTTTGGCAACTAATGGAAATAATATGTAAATATCATGATGCAGGAAAAGTTTATTCAGGTTTTCAAAATGTAATAAGAAAAGCAATAGGAGAACCACTATTAGTTACAAAATTTAATAATGAGCAAATAAAGCATGAACAGATATCTCCGATGTTTATACCATATAAAGAATATGAACTAACAAAAACAGAAAGAAAGCTAGTATATCAAGCAATTTACTATCATCATGAAAGAAATAATACAATACATATAGATGGAGATTTGTTAAAAAAAATAATAGAAGAAGATATAAAACCTAATATTCCTCAAATAGAAAATGAATTACAAATCAAAGTACCAGAATTAAAAACAACATATTTAGGAATGGTAGAAGGACAAGTTAGAATAACAGAATTTGATGACATATACAAAGACTATTGCATAATGAAAGGGTTATTACATAGATTGGATTATTGTAGTTCAGCATGTATACCAGTTGAAAATGAAAACAAAGACGAGATATCAAAATTTGTAGAAAATTTTATGAATAACCAAAATTTCAAACTTAATGATTTACAACAATTTGCAAAAATAAATCACAATAAAAATGTTATAGTAATTGCTTCAACAGGAATGGGAAAAACAGAAGCGGCTTTACTTTGGAGTAATCACGATAAAACATTTTTTACATTACCATTAAGGATAAGTATAAATGCAATATATGACAGAATAAAAGAAACAATAGAATATGAGCATGTTGGATTATTGCACTCAACAGCAATAGATTATTTAGACGATAAAAATGAAGAAAACGAATTTGAAAAAATAGAACAAGCACGAAATTTATATGAAAAAATTACAACATGTACAATAGATCAGATCTTTCCATTTGTATTCAAATATAGAGGATATGAAAAAATATATGCAACATTAAGTTATTCAAAAGTAGTAATTGACGAAATTCAAGCATATTCACCAGAAATAGTAGCAGTTATTTTAAAAGGATTACAGATGATAAATAACTTAAATGGACAATTTATGGTAATGACTGCAACACTTCCTAGAATATATAAAGAAAAACTAGAAGAAATGGGGATAAAATTTGAATATGATGAATTTATAAAAGATACGGTGAGACATAAAATTCAATTAGTAGAATCAGAAATAAATCAAGATATAGAAGAAATAAAAGAAAGTTCTAAAAATAAGAAAGTATTGATAATTGTTAATACAATAAATAAAGCAATTGAAATATACAAAAAATTAAAAGATGAAGATGTTCAAAATGTCAATCTATTGCACTCAAGGTTTATACAAGCTGACAGAAGTGAAAAAGAAAGAAATATAAAAGAATTTTCTAAAAATAAAAATGAAGCTGGAATATGGATAACAACACAGATTGTTGAAGCTTCACTAGATATAGATTTTGATATGTTATATACAGAAATGTCTACATTAGACAGTCTATTTCAAAGACTTGGAAGATGTTATAGAAGTAGAGAATATGATGGAAACATACCAAATGTGAAAATATATATTAAAGACACAAGTGGAGTTCGATATATATATGATAAAGAAATATATGAAAAAAGTATAGAACTATTAAAGCCATATAATGGAATAATATTACAAGAAAAAGTAAAAATTGATTTAGTTGATAAATTATATTCAAAAGAAATGTTACAAGGAACAGGATTTTATAAAAAATTTAAAGAAGCATTTAAAATATTGGATAATATTATAGACTACGATACAAGTAAAAAAGATGCACAGCATATTTTAAGAGATATTGATAATATAGATGTAATACCCAAAATTATTTATGATGAAAATCTTAATTTATTTGGAGAATATGAAAATGAAAAAGAAAAGAAGAAAAAATATGAATTGAAAAGAAATATTGATAAATTATTTATATCAATCAATAGTAAAAATAAATGGAAATTGAACAATTTTATAACAGAATGTCCATATGTAAAAGGAAAATATATTATTGATACAAAATATGATAAGGAAATTGGACTTCTTTTAGAATTAGATGAAGGCTATTCGATAGATTCACGAGAGTTGTAATAGGAGGAATGGTTGAAAAATTAATTTTTTTCAACCAAATCTGTGCCTTGGAGAAAGGAAATTAAATATGAATATTACAGGAATAATGGTTTATTATTATTTTATATGTGAGCGAAGATTATGGTATTTTGCAAATCAGATAAATATGGAACAAAATAGTGAACTTGTACAGATTGGAAAAATAATAGATGAAACAACATATAAAAGAGAAAAGAAAGGTATTTTAATAGATAATACTATAAATATAGACTTTATTAATAATGGAGCAGTATTACATGAAGTAAAGAAAACAAAATCAATTGAAGAAGCGGGAATTTGGCAATTAAAATATTATAGGTATTATTTAGAACAAAAAGGAATAAAAAATATCAAAGCTGAAATTGATTTTCCATTATTAAGAGAAACGAAAAAAATTATTTTAGAAGATGAAGACAGAGAAGTATTAAAAAATGTTGTTAAAAATATAGAAAATATTGTAGAACAGGACAAGCCACCTAAAATAATTGATTCAAAGATTTGTAAGAAATGTTCATACTATGATTTATGCTATGTATAAAAATTATATAGGAAGGAATTGTTAAAAATGAAACAATCATATTATTTATACAAAAGTGGGAGGCTTCAAAGAAAAGATAATACATTGGAAATAGTATATAAAGATAATACTAAGAAAAGTATACCTGTTGAAAGAGTGGATAACATATATGTTATGACAGAATTTGATTTCAATACAAGTTTATTGAATTTCTTATCACAGTTTGGAATAAATATACACTTTTTTAATTATTATGGGTTTTATACAGGAACATATTATCCAAAAGAATTACTCGTGTCAGGAAAGCTATTGATAAAACAAGTTGAACATTATAATGATAAAGAAAAAAGATTAAATATTGCTAAAGCTTTTATAGAAGCAGCATCTTATAATATTTATAGAAATTTGACTTATTACAATAATAGAGGAAAAGACTTAAAAGATTATATGAAAGAGATAGATTTTTTAAGAAAACAAATAAAATTGTGTAAAGATGTGCCGGAATTAATGGGAATAGAAGGAAATATTAGAAAAGTTTATTATGATTCATGGAACATTATAATTAACCAAGATATAGCATTTGAGAAAAGAGTAAAAAATCCCCCAGATAATGCAATAAATTCATTAATTTCGTATGTTAATACAATTATATATACAAGAGTTTTAAGCGAAATATATAAGACTCAATTAAACCCCACAATAAGTTATTTACATGAACCATCTGAAAGAAAATTCTCATTGTGTTTAGATATTGCTGAAATTTTTAAACCAATTATAGCAGATAGATTAATTTTTTCTATGCTAAATAAAAGGCAGATAACTGAAAAGGATTTTGAAGAAGGCTTAAATTTTACTTATATAAAGGACGAGGCACGAAAAAATATAACAAGAGAAATTGACTTGAGATTACAAACTAAAATTAAGCATAAAAAATTGGACAGAGAAGTGAGTTATGAATATTTGATGAGATTAGAAGTTTATAAATTGATTAAACATTTGCTTGAAGATGAAGAATATGAAGGTTTTAAAATGTGGTGGTAATATGTATGTTATTTTAGTGCATGATATAAATTTAGAAAATAAAGAAGGACAAAGAGTATTGAGAAACGTTTTTAAGACATGTAAAAAGTATTTAGTACATATTCAAAATTCTGTTTTTGAAGGTGAGTTGCTGGAGTCTCAAGCTATTAAATTGAAAGCTGAACTTGATAGATATATTAGAGATGATAAGGATAGTGTAATTTTGTTTAAAAGTAGAAATCAACGTTGGCTTGAAAAGGAGTTCCTTGGAATGATTGAAGATGATAAAACAGATAATTTTTTATAGTGTATATAATTTTTGATATTCTGTCGACCTATAATAATGCCTAAATTGTGTGTATACGACAGTGTAGATATTACCTTAATTATTAAGAAGTTTTTGAAATGCTATGGATTTTTTAGAATTTTTATAGTATCATAAATAATACATAGACAGATTTGAAACTTTAAAGTGCTTATTCTAGTGCCTTTGATGAATGCCTGTGTTAATTTAAATATATTAGAATGTAAATGATGATAAGAAACCTGAATGGATTTCGCTCGAAGATGTATTAATTTAAATATATTAGAATGTAAATTCAGGACAAGGTGTTATTGTTTACGGTGATGATATTGTATTAATTTAAATATATTAGAATGTAAATATGTTCACTTTTATTCTACATTGCTTTATTCTTTCGTATTAATTTAAATATATTAGAATGTAAATATCATTATTTTTATTATAAATTGCATTGTTATAACGTATTAATTTAAATATATTAGAATGTAAAAGGTTTTATTTCAGTAGTTCCTGTTTTATCTATAGGTATTAACTTAAATATTAGATATAAAAGGAAAAGAAATAAAAAGAGTTAAAATTATTGTGAATATTAATTTAAGTATATTAGAATGCAACATTATAAGCGATGAAAAAGTTAAAATAGATTACAAATAATCAAAAAACAGAATAAACAGAAAAAATAAAAAATAATTGAATACAAAATAAATTAGCTTGTAATTGATATTAAGAAAAAATAGAATAGGAGAATAGAAGGAAAAATGAAACCATCAATTATAGAAATTGCAGAAGAAGAATTTTATAACGAAGAAAATAATAGAATTATGCATTCAAAAGATGCAGAAGTAGATACATTTATAAACGATTTGGAAAAACACCCTCATGCATTTCTTTTAGCATGTTTAATGAGTAGAAGAATAGCGGCTGAAAGTGCATGGAAAATACCATATGAGATTTATAAAATATTAGGAACAGTTGATATTCATGAACTAGGGAAAAAATCATTGGAAGATTATACAGAAATATTTGAAAAAAATAAATTACATAGATTCAACAAAGAAATGGCTAAAGTATTTTATGAAGCAGTACAAAGAATTATAAAGCGTTTTAATGGTGATGCTTCGTGTATTTGGAAAAATAAACCAAGTAGTGCAAAGGTAATAAGCGAGTTATTACAATTTTATGGCTGTGGGCTAAAAATTGCAACAATGACAGCAAACATATTAGTAAGAGAATTCAAAATAGAATTTTCAGATTATTCTAGTATAGAAATTTCAACAGATGTACATATAAATAGAGTAATGAAAAGAATGGGGTATGTTTCAAAAGATGCGAATAATTTAGTTATAGTATATAAAGCTAGAGAATTAAATCCGGAATTTCCCGGAATATTAGATTTTGCATGTTGGGAGATTGGAAAGAAGTTTTGCAAGAGTAGAGAACCTAACTGTAATGGATGTAAAATGAGAGGTGAATGCCAAAAAATTATATAAAATCAAATAAAATGGAGGAACATATGGCTGAACTTTGGGATATATATGATGAAAATCGAAGAAAAACTGGAAAAATAGCAGAAAGGGACGTATATAAATTCAAAAAAGGAGAATATCATATAGTTGTAACAGGAATAATTTTCAACACAAAGCGCGAAATACTAATAAGTAAAAGAGCAAGGTGGAAAAAGTATGGAGGCTTGTGGGAATGTAATAGTGGTTCAATATTAGCAGGAGAGACAAGCTTAGAGGGAATTATAAGAGAATTAAAAGAAGAAATTGGCATAGAATTTTCGGAAAAAGATGCTATTTATCTAAAAGAAGCAAAAAGAGATAAAAAAGTACCGGATTTTAAGGACTTATGGATATTCGAAAGAAACATACCAATAGAAAAAATAACATTTCCAGATGGAGAAGCAACAGAAGCCAAATGGGTTACGATTGAGCAATTTATGAACATGTATGATAATAATGAAATTGTTCCAACAATAGACTTTGGAGAAGAAGAGTATAAAATGGCAGTTGAAATCTTGAAAAAGAAAAAAATTGAAAAATATTATAGCAATACAGAATTAGATATTCCCAAAAAGAACGTAAAATACTTTATAGAAAATATAAGAACATATCCTGGAAAAGCAATTGATATAGGATGTGGAGCGGGTAATGAAACTGTTTATTTAATAAAAAATGGCTGGAATGTTATTTCAATTGATAAAGAAAACGTAGAAGAAAGAATTTCGAAAAGACTAAATACAGAAGAATTAAATAGATTTAAATTTCAAAAACAAAATTTTGAAGACATGGTATTAGAGAAATCAGACTTAATTGTAGCAAACTATAGCTTGCCATTTTGTGATAGTCAACAAATAGAAAAAGTATGGAAAAAAATTATAGATAATATTAGACCAAATGGATATTTTGTAGGAAACTTTTTTGGAATAAATGACTCTTGGAATATAGAAAAATCAAAGATTACATTTATTACAAAAAGTCAAGTAAAAGATTTATTTGAAAAATTTGATATTATAAAATTTAATGAAGTAGAAAAAGATGGAATAACAGGGCTTGGAAAGATGAAACATTGGCATATTTTTAATGTTATTGCAAGAATAAAAAAATAACTCAAAACAGGTTGGAATTATTCACATAGAGTGGTATAATTGTGGAAAACAGTAAAGAAAAATTCAGAAAAAAAGAATTAGGAGCAGAGGATGAGCATATTAAAACCACAAAAAATATTATTTAAAGAATTAAGAAAAATAAACAATTTGGTAGAAGAATTTAAAGAGACTGATGAAATAGAAAATATAACTATTGAAAATTATAGAAACAATACTGTAGAATTAATAAATATAACAATTCGAAAGGCAATAATAAATAATGCAGAAATTACGGATAGCAATTTTGATAAAAATACTTTTATAGATGTATAATTTAATAATTGCAATTTTTCAAATACAGCTTTTAATAACTGCAGTTTTATAAGATGTGAATTTAACAATTGTAAATTAACAGGATGCAATTTTATAGAAAATGGACTAAGTGATGTAAGTTTTTTGACTTGCAATATGGTTTACGTCAATTTTGCAATGGCTAGTATAAAAAATGTATTATTCAAAGATACTATTTTAAGGAATAGCAACTTTCAGGAAAACGCGATAAAAAATCTTGTGTTTAAAGAAGCAGATTTAACGCAAACACAATTCTTTAAAACCAAATTAAGTAATATAGACTTATCAGACAGCACAATTGATGGAATAGCAATATCAACTGAAGATATAAAAGGAGCTATTATAAACGAATTCCAGGCAATAGATTTAATAGGATTGCTGGGAGTAAAAATAACCAAAAGATAAAAGAGAGGAATGATATAAAAAATGTGTACAGCGGTAACATATAAAACAAAGGACTTCTACTTTGGTAGAACACTAGACTATGAATTTTCATATAAGGAAGAAGTAACAATAACACCAAGAAATTATCCATTTTATTTTAAAGAAAAAGAAGAAATAGCAGAACATTATGCCATAATTGGAATGGCATATATTTCAGAAAATTACCCATTATATTATGACGCTATAAATGAAAAAGGGCTAGGGATGGCTGGACTAAACTTTGTAGGAAATGCACATTACAGTGATAGTGTGGATGGCAAGAACAATATAGCACAATATGAATTTATTCCATGGATTTTGAGCCAATGTGAAACAACACAGCAAGCAAAAGAATTAATTCAAAAAATAAATTTGACAAATAAACCATTTAGTGCTCAGTTGCCATTAGCACAATTGCATTGGATTATAGCAGATAAGGAAGAGGCTATAACTGTAGAAGCAGTGCAAGACGGAATTAAAATTTATGATAATCCAGTAGGAGTTTTAACAAACAATCCAACATTTGATAAGCAAATGTTTGCACTAAATAATTATATGAGTTTGTCCGTAAAATCACCAACCAATAATTTTGCCTCAAAATTAAACTTAAATCAATATAGTAGAGGAATGGGGGCTATTGGACTTCCAGGGGACTTGTCATCACAATCTAGATTTGTACGAGCATCATTTGTGAAAATGAATTCAATTTCAAGAGAAATCGAAAATGAAAGTGTTAGCCAATTTTTCCATATAATGAATTCCGTTGACCAACAAAGAGGATGTTGCGAATTGGATGACGGAAAATACGAAATAACAATTTATACTTCATGTTGCAATGCAACAAAAGGAATATATTATTATACCACATATGATAACCATCAAATTAGCGCAGTAGACATGCATAAAGAAAATTTGGATGGAAAAGAATTAATTCGTTATTCATTAATAAAAAATGAACAAATAAATTTTCAAAATTGAAAGGAGAAAAAAGATGGATTTAACAATAGATGTAGAGGACTACAAGTTAAATGTTAGGGCAGCAGTTGTTATAACACACAAAGGAAAAATTTTAGTACACAAAAATTTGAATTCTGACCACTATGCGTTAATCGGAGGAAGAGTTGAAATTGGTGAGGATTCAGAAACAACAGTAAAAAGAGAACTACTAGAAGAGATAGGTAAAGAAATAGAAGTTACAGGATATATTGCAACAGTAGAGAATTTTTTCGAAATGAAAGATTCAAAATATCATGAAATTTTATTTATTCATAAGGGCGAATTTAAAGATGATGAAGATAAAAAAATAGAATATACATTAAAAAATCTTGAAGGAAAAGAATACCTAAGATATGAATGGATTGAGCTAAATAAACTTGAAAATTATAGGCTATTACCAGAATGCATGAAAGATGTGCTTAGTGAAAAGACTTTTCCAGTACATAAAATATTTGTTGACAAAAATGGAAAAGAAGTAAAATAAAATGTGCCAAAAGTTGTCTGAATCTAAAAATAAAGAACTTGTAAATATTACAAGTTCTTTTAAATATTTGGTTGCGGGGGGAGGACTCGAACCTCCGACCTTTGGGTTATGAGCCCAACGAGCTGCCAACTGCTCCACCCCGCGATGTGTCAGTACTTATATATTATATCCAGTTTTGGTATGAATGTCAATAGATTTTTGAAAAAATTTATCATATATTTTCGACAAATTATAATGTAAACTGAGCAGTATTTTTAAATTTTCTTTTCTAATTCTGTATTTAATTTTTCAAAAAGAACAATATATTTTTCTTTAATGTCTTTATATATTTTTCTGGATGTTCCTTCATCATATAAATGAGATAAGCTATTTCTAGAAAGCATCATATTTATCCAAGTATCTCCATCTTCAATAATTCCGCTTTGAAAAGCCATTTTTAAAACTTCTCTTGGACTACCTGTTGAATCTATAATCCCATTGTATTCCATAAAATCCTTCATGGTTTTCCATGCTAGCTCGAATGTAAATTCGAACCTATGTAAAGTTCCATCTATTGCTAGTTCTGTTTCTTTTTCGCATAAAGCTTCTTTTAATCGCTCAGTTGCTTTTGCTAAATCTTGTTTTCTTTCTTCAAATCTTTTCATTAAAATTCAACTCCATCTCTATTTATTGATTCTAGTAGTTTTGAGTTAGTAATCTCGTCTATAAATAGTAAATCTATTTTATAAATTATATCTAATAAATCCATTTCATTCATTATTTTATATTTTTCTGCACTTGTAAGATTTCCAACAATTGCAATATCAATATCAGATGTCTTTTTGTAATTGCCTCTTGCTCTAGAACCAAATAATAAAAAATGGTATTTAGTATTATTACTAATTACTTTTTTTATTTTATCATATGTTTCTTCGGATAAACCATATTTCATAAATTATTCCTCTTTCTTAATATAGGTATATTTTACTATATAAATTGGAAGAAATCAATGAATTTATAAAAATTATTTGGTTAGAAGTTGTAGAGTTATACTAGGATATTGTAAAATTGTTTTTAAACTATTTATCCTAGGTATTAAGTCAAGTGGATAGAGGAAAGTTGAATTTTGAATTATACTAAAACATGGATTGCCTACACAATCCATATTTTACAATGTCAAGATAAGTATTTTTTATTCTAAAATTTTCAGTAATATAAATTTATAATACAAAAATCAACGCTTTTTTATAATTAAAGCTAAATCTTCTAGAGCCTCTAAAGCAAATATAATATCGTTTTCACTATACTGTTTAAGCAATTTTTTAGTTTTGTCTATACAGCTATCATCAAGACCAAATAAAAGGTAATCTGCGGAATGACCGCTAACTTCGCGAAGTTTTCGCAAACTATAATAAACAAGATTTCCTTTTCCTTCTTCAACGAAACCTAAAAATTGACTAGAGGTACCAATCGCATTTGCAAGTTGAGTTTTATTCATTTTTAATTCTTGTTCTCTAATTTTTTTGATTCGTTGACCACGTTCATATTGTTCTTTTTTCTCTTCTTCAATTGCTTGATTCATTCTTCTTCTCCCCATAATAAAACTCCTCCTTTTCTGTTTATATTATTATTTTATAGTATAAATAGAACAAAATGTTAGTAAATAAAAATAGTAATTTATGGTGAAAAATGGTTAATAATATGAAGTATATAGAAATAATAAATTGATTTTAATAAGCGATATTAAAAAATGATAATTAAATATTGCTTATTTTTTTGTGTGATTTTTAGTTAAAATTTGTCGAATTTTATCAGTTATTTCTATCATCAAAAATCTCTTGTACCAACAGTTTCAATGGTATTTTTAATGTGCAAGGTGGAACGAACACAAAAGAGAAAAAGGTGGTGGAATGTATGAGTTGGTGGGAAGAATTAGCTCGTTATATAAAACATTGGTTACCATAGTTAGAGCGTATATTTAAATAAAAAAGAAAGAATGAGAATAATGATTATTCATTCTTTCTTTTTTGAGTTATAGATATTGAATGAACTAAGTTTTTCCTGTATAATTATGAAAAACAGGTGATGATATGGAATTAGATATATTAAATATGGAGAAAAATATAATTATATTAAAAACAATTATAATAGCAATGTTTACATACTATACAAATTTTAAAATTACTAACAAAAAAGTAGATGTTAAAAAGTTATTTATTATTTCTATTATAGGAGGCATATGTGGAATTATTAAATATCATATAAATTATATTGTTGGAGTTGGAAGCTTAATCATAATGATTAGTGCGGTTTTTCTATATGAAAATTTAGGAAAAAGTATCTTAACTACAATAATTTCTCTAAGCATAAATTATGCTGTTGGTTTATTTGCAATTTTAATTAGTTTCATAAGTAATAAAATATTTGGAATTTATAATGAATATATAAGATTAATAGTAATAACAATATCAGAAATAGTCATTTTAGCTAATATATTTAAAGTAAAAAAGTTTAAATATGGAATTTCAATACTGCAAAAGAGTATAAAGGATGAATATATGGACTTGCTGATTTTGAATATAAGTGTTGTAATATTATTTTCTGTTACAATTATAGCAAAATCAAATGTAGATATTGTTAATTTTATAATCAGTTTAGAAATAATAATTTATGCAATCCTAATGTTCATCACAATCAAAAAATCATTACAATTATATTACAAGCAAAAGTTACTAGTACAAGAGCTAGAAGAAACAAAGGAAGAATTAGAAAAGAAAAAAGAAGAAGTAAAAGAATTAGAAGCAGAAAACATGAAATTCAGCCAAAGAAGTCATACATTAATACATAAACAAAAATCACTAGAATATAAAATAGAACAAATGATAACAAAAACAGAAATAAGCAAAGAAGAAGCCGCAGAAATAAAAGATAAGATAGATAAAATGAAAGAAGAAATATATAAAGAAAAAGAAAGCATCGAATTAGACAAAACAGGAATAGTAGAGATAGATGACATGTTAAGATACATGCAATCAGAATGCAACAAAAATAAAATAGAATTTATACTTAAGCTAAATGGAAGAATACAACCCATGATAAACAATTTAATAGACAAAGACGATTTAGAAACACTGCTTGCTGACCATATCAGAAATGCAATAATAGCAGTAGAACACAGTGAAAATATAAACAGAAGTATTATGGTAAAACTTGGAAAAACTGATGGAGAGTATGGATTAAGCATATATGATTCTGGTATAGAATTCAAAATAGAAACATTAAAGAACTTAGGAAAAACACCAAGTACAACACATGCAGAAGAGGGTGGAACAGGAATGGGATTTATGAACACATTTGAAACACTAAAAAAATATAAAGCAAGCTTGAAAATAGAAGAAATAGGAAAGCCAAGTAAAGACAATTATACAAAAGTAATTAGCATAAAATTTGACAATCAGAATGATTATAATATAAAATCGTATCGTCAGGAAGAAATAAGAAAGGAAAGTGAGCAAATATGGGAGAAATGTGGGATATATATGATTCGAACAGAAACAAAACAGGAAGACTAGCAGAAAGAGAAAATTATAAATTTCAAAAAGGAGAGTTTCATTTAATAACTGTTGCAGTAATAATGAATCCAAAAAAGCAAATATTATTAGCAAAGAGAGCAGAAAACAAGAAAAGAGCTCCATTAAAATGGGAATTATCAGGTGGAGGAGTTCGAGCAGGAGAAACTAGTTTACAAGCAATTTTAAGAGAATTGGCAGAAGAAATTGGACTAAAATTTTCAGAAGATGAAGCAATATTTTTGAAAGAAACTAAAAAAAATGAAGAAAACAATTCAGGAGCATTTAAGGACTTTTGGTTATTTAAAACAGATGTAAAAGCAGAAGAAATAACATTTCCTGATCAAGAAGCAACAGAAGCAAAATGGGTTACAATAAATGAATTATTAGAAATGTCAGAAAATGACGAGATTATTTCTGGACTAGATTTTATAGAAAAAGACTATGAATTAGCTTTAGAAAAAATAAAAAAATAATCTTATAAAAAACTTGACAAAATAGAATATAGAGAATAAATTATAAGTGTATCAAGTTGTTGAATTAACTTTTCTAAAATTAGGAAGGAGAAAAGAAATGGGACATCAAATTACACAAATAGCTCGAACAGAAAATGGTGGAAAATACAAAGTTTCAATTTCAATTCCATTTGAACTTGGCTGGATTGAACGGGTAAAGTTAAATATTACAACAAGAACCCAGAAAAATGTATATCCAATGCAGCACATCAAAAATGAAGGAGATATGGCATATTTCGAAACTACAATCGAACTACCAAGATATGCAGTATATCATTATTACTTTTCATTTGAAGCAAACAGTCGGTTTCAATATTACAAGAAAGAGAATACAAGTGGCGATAATAGTGTAACAAATGAAGAGTGTTGGAAATTATCAGTCAACTTTGATGTGCCTGAATGGGCCAAAGGTGCTATAATGTATCAAATCTTTGTGGATAGATATAAAAGAACACGAGGATTAGAAAAGAAGCCAATGAAAGGTAGAGACATTCATGAAAATTGGAATGAGCCACCTGTAGTTGGTCCAAATGAAAAAGGACAATGGTGTGTAGACTTTTATTGTGGAGATGTAAAAGGTATTACAGACACAATGAAATACATCAAAAAATTAGGAGTAGATATTATTTATCTTTGTCCTATTTCTGAAAGTCAATCTAATCACAGATATGATACATCAGACTACAGAAGTATAGATCCATATGCTGGAACTAGTGAGCTGGTAAAGGAAATGTGTGAAAAAGCACATAAATACGGAATGCAAGTCATTCTTGATGTAGTATTTGACCATACAGGTAATGATAGTGTTTATTACAATGAATATGGAAATTATGATAGTATTGGAGCATATCAAGTGGTTAAAATTCCAGAATATAAAGGAAAAGTGTCACCATATAGTGACTTCTATGATACAGATTGTCATTTTGGAAAACACGAATTTAAATTCTGGTGGAATTTCCATAATATGCCTAAATGTGATTGTAATTCTAAACATTGGAGAGAATTTATTTGCGGAGTTGGCGGAGTAATTGATTTTTATTTCTCATTAGGAGTTGATGGACTTAGACTTGATGTGGCAGATGACCTGAATGATGAGTTTGTGGAATATATTCATACTGCAGCAATCAGAAATAAGCCAGATGCTTTCATTATTGCAGAGATGTGGGAAAAAGATCCGATGGATAGAAGATATCTTAAAAATGCAAAAGGAATTCATTCTTTAATGAATTATAGATTAACAGATGCGGTGATGAGATATTATAAATATTGTGATGTTAATAAATTAAGTGGTACACTGAAATTTATTAGCACAGAATATCCTACAGGAACAATTTTAACGCTTATGAACTTTACATCAACACATGATATTTCAAGAGCTATTGAAATATTCGGATGCAATATTTTTAATGAGTATGCAGATTGGGCCTGGGATTTAATTAGAGGTAATGGTGACTGTGAATGGATTAAACAACACCAAATGACTTCTTATGAATACCACTGTGGTAAAATGGTACTCAAATCATATTGTTTTGCATTAACATTTTTGCAGGGGATTTTTTCAATCTTCTATGGGGATGAAGTAGGAGTTCGGGGAGTTGGCAATCTTGCAAACAGAGCTCCATATCCATGGGGACATAGAGATAAAGACCTGTTAAAGTATTTTAGAGGACTTGGAAAGATTCGTAAAGAAAACCAGTTCTTGAGAACAGCAGAACAAAAAATAGTAAAAATTGACCATGAACACTTTGTATTTGAACGGTATAATGAAAACGAAAGTATTATGGTAATTGTTAGTAGAACACATCACATTACTAAAGTAGATTTACCAGAAGAATATAGAGACGGAGATGTTGTTGCTAGACTTAAATCTTGTACAAAACAGGAATTAAGTCCATTTGGTGCAATTGCAATAAGAAAAACAAAATAATAGTGTTTCATTTCACAAGAGGTTCTTATTTCTAAGAACCTCTTTAAAAATTTCTACAAAAATATTGAAAAATAATGCATAAATGGTATAATTAAATGGATAATAAATTAGAGGAGATGTGATTGAACATGAAAATTTATTATGTAAGACATGGTCAAACAGATTGGAACCTAGCAAGAAAAATGCAAGGAGGAGAAACAGAAAAAGAGCTAAACTCAACAGGAATAGAACAAGCAAAACAAACCAAAAAAGAATTAGAAAATGCTAAATACGATATTGTAATATGTTCGCCAATGCATAGAGCAATACAAACAGCAGAAATAATAAATAAAGACAAAAACGTACAAATGATAACAGACGAAAGAATAAGAGAAAGAAAATTAGGAGAACTAGAAGGTCATGAAATAACAAATGAAATGGAAAAAAAAATTTGGAATTACGACTTAAACTATCAAATACCAAAAGGAGAAAACTTGCATGACTTTGAAAAAAGGATATTAGATTTTTTAAATGATATAAAGAAAAAATATGAAGGAAAAACAGTACTTATTGTAGCACACGGAGGAGTTGCAAAAGTATTAAAAGCACATTTATATGGAATGCCAAAAAGCAAAAATTTATCAGAAATAGAGATAAAAAACTGTGAAATAATAGAGACTGAAATATAAAAGAGAATGGAGAAAAATGTGAAAAATTACTATGAAATATTAGAAGTAGACAAAAAAGCATCACCTGAGATAATAGAAAAATCATACAAAGTACTAGCTAAAAAATATCACCCGGATTTGCAAAAAGAAGGAAATATAAAAAAAGCAGAAGAAATGATGAAAAACATAAATGAAGCATATTCAGTATTATCAGATGAGTTTAAAAGAAGAACATATGACGAACAAATACAAGAAAATATGGTGCCAGAAGCAGAATATATAAAAGTAGTAGAAGAAAATCAAGAATTAAGAAATAGATTGCAAAATATGAGAATTCAAAACTATACAAATGTCAAAACAAATGTAAGTGCAAATAATTATAAAGCAGAAGATAAAGGTACAATATCTAATATAGGAAGAATAATGTATGAAAATATAGCCAGAGAATATAATGCACATGCTCAAGAAATGGAAAATAGAAACTATAGAATAAGAGAGAAACACGATTTTAAATATTATATGAAATTTACAGGATGTTTAGCAATTGTTATACTTTTTTTCATACTAATTTATCAAATTCCATTTATAAAGAGATTTTTTAATAGTATATATGAAGAAAATTTAGTAATACAAGCACTTGTTAATGTAATAAGAAAAACATTTTCAACCAAAATAATGTAATGAAAGGGAAAAGATATGAAAGCATTAATAACAGGAGCCTCTTCAGGAATAGGTAGAGACATAGCAAAAGAATTAAGCCAAAAAGGATATGACCTAATTCTTGTTGCAAGAAATTTAGAAAAGTTAAATGAAGTAAAAGAAAAATTAGAAACAAATATAGAAACAGTAAGTATGGATATATCAAATCCAGAAAATTGCAAGCAACTTTATGAAAAATATAAAGATATAGATATACTTGTAAACAATGCAGGGTTTGGAGACTGCGGATATTTTGATAAAACAAATTTAGAGAAAGAACTACAAATGATAAATACAAACATTGTAGCATATCATGTTTTAACAAAACTATATTTAAAAGATATGAAAGCTAAAAATAGTGGAAAAATTCTAAATGTAGCATCAATTGCTGGATTTATGCCAGGACCACTAATGGCAACATATTATTCAACAAAAGCTTATGTAGTAAGACTTTCAGAAGCGATTAGAGAAGAATTAAAAAAAGAAAGTTCAAAAGTACAAATAAGCATCTTATGCCCAGGACCTGTAGATACAAATTTTAATAAAGTAGCAGATGTTCAATTTGCACTAAAAGGTTTAAGTAGTGAATATGTAGCAAAATATACAACAGATAAATTATTCAAAGGAAAATTTTATATTGTGCCTGGCTGGAAAATCAAACTAGCCAAATTCGGAGCAAAAATTGCTCCAAACACACTTGTTGCAAAGATTTGTTATAATATGCAGAAGAGAAAAATATAGACAAGAAAAGCCTTTTTTACGAAAGGCTTTATTTTTTTGAAATTAGAATGAACCAAAAAGAAAAAACAATAGTCTTAATAATAGGAGGATGAAAATGTCAGATTTAGAAAAAGCCATGGCAGGAGACAAAGAGGCATTTAGTAGAATAATAATTCAAAACAAAGAATCTATGTATAAAACAGCAATAGTAATATTGAAAAATGAAGATGATGCATATGATGCTTTACAAGAAGCATTAATAAAAATGTACAGCAATATAAGTAAATTACAAAATAAAGAAATGTTCAAATATTGGAGCAAAAGAATAATAATAAATAGTTGTTATGACCTTATAAATAAAAACAAAAAAGTTGTAAATATAACAACGAAACTAACAGAAAACTATGATGAAACAGTAGAAGATAGCTATAATTGTGAAGACGAACTTGTAAAAATACTTGAAAATATCGAACCAGATTTAAGATTAACAGTAACATTATATTATTATGATGAATTGTCAATCAAAGAAATATCAAAAGTTTTAAACATTCCAGAAGGCACAGTAAAGTCAAGACTAGCAAGGGCAAGAGGAAAATTATATGATATATTAAAAGGAGGTGAAGAAAGTGGACAAAAGTGATGAAGAAAAAGATTTGTACATAAAATCAAAAATTAAAGATGGACATATACCAGAAAAAATTGATAACTTATTTAATAATTCAATAAATTTAGAAAAAGAGAGGGGAATTAATATGAATATTAATGAAATAAATGAACCTCAAAAGATAAAACCAAAGAAACTTTGGGTAAAAAGAACTATAGCAACAGCTGCATGTGCAGTAATAGTACTTGGTGGTGGAAATATATATGCAACAACACAAGGATATGAAAACATATTTTTTATGATTAAACATTTAGTGACAAAAGATGAAACAGTACATAATGATAAATCAGATATATTATCAGACAGAGATATAACAATATCATATGAAACAATCAATCTAACAGAAAATATTGTAATGCAAGTTCAAAAGATACAAATAAATGGTAAAGAAGCTAAACTAATATTAGCGATAAAAGAAAAAGAAGCAGAAAATAGTGATGAAGTTGTTCCTTTAAAATATGAAGTATACAATTCTGAAAACAAAATATTGTGTTCACAACTTAGCTCAAAAGGAGACAATGAATCTACATATACAGAAGAATTGAATTTGAAAAATTATGACACATCTGAAGGTAAATTAGTATTAAAAATATTTAAAGCTAATGGCGATGAAATTACAACTTTAAGAATTGATGTTGAAAATAAAACAATTGAAGTTGAAGATGCAGAAGAAGCTCTTCAAAAAATTTCTGAAACAAAATTAAAGAAATTCTTGGGAGAAGTTACAGGAACTACATGCTTAGATATTTCAAATATAGAATATTGTGCAGGAATATATACAGCAACATTTACATATGCAAAACTTCCAAAAGACACATTTAAAATAGACATGAATAAAATTGATATTTACCAAAGTACTATAACATTTAAATTAGATAATACAGAATTTAAAGAAATAAAATTAAGTACAGGTGTTATAATATCCAAAGCAGAAACATCTGGTGATGAGAAGAATGAGACAGGAACAACAGATAAAAATAATAATAACAACAATAACACTTCAAATACAGGTTCAGATATTTTTGAAGAAATAAAAAATAAATTTGTAGGAAAATGGAATTATGCTTATATGACAGGAAATGAAGCATTACCTAAAATATCAGACATATATGGAGAAGATGTAAAAATTCAATTAACCTTGAATGCGGACGGAACATTTGAAGAATTGCAAAATGGTAAAACATATACGGGAACTGAAAAAGGAAAATATGAACAAGTAAGTGACTCAATGATAAAAATGACTTATACAGATAATTGTGTAGTATATGCAATGTATCAAACTAACATGTTTGGAGAAACAATATTAACACATATCTCAAAAAATAATCAGATGATGTACGAATGCTACTTACCAGAAAATGCAGAGGCAAATACAAATAGAACAACATATGTAGGGGAATGGTGGAGAACCTATAATGTAGACCATGACGAAGATAAAGAATTGAAACTTGTACTTGGACCAACAGGACTATATGAAAAAGTAGATACAAATAATAGAGTTTTAGAATCAGGAAGATATACAATGCAAAAAGACAATATGTTCAATAAAATTGTATTAAAAAACAACAATGGAGAAGAAGAATTACTATATTCAAATGGAACTGGTGTAAGAACATTACATTATAGCAAGGGAAGACAAGTTTATAAAAATGCAGAAGATATAAAATAGTGTGAAAAGGTTGGAAAATAATTATAATAATATAATTCTTTTCCAACCGGATTCTCACTTTGAGAAAAGAAGGAGATAAAAAATGGAAAAAAAGAAATTAAGTATAGGAACAGTAATTATATTATTAGTAATAGTTGCTGTAATAGCAGTAGGTGCAACTTATATGATTACAAAAACAGAAAAACAAAACACAAATTCTAATGGAGTAGAAAATAATTCTGAAAGTTTAGACACAGCCAAGACAGAAAATGAAAATAAAACAACAAATACAACTGCAGATATAAAATCAAATACGAATTCAAATACAAACACTACTAATAATATAGGTAGTACATCAAAAACAGAAGAAAATAAATTTTCAGAAGATACAATAAAAAAATCAATACAATCATATTTGAATTTAGTAGGAAAAAGAGATGGTTCTCCTAGTGGAATGTTACAAGAACTAAAATTAATGAAAGAAGAACCAGATGGCAATCCAGACAATGACAACTATAAAAAAACAAACATTAAATGGTCAACATTTAAAAGTGCAATGATGAATTATATGACAGAAGAATGGTTTAATTCAAACGGAACACAAGGATTAAAAGAAGTTAATGGCATAGTATATTACTTTGATGGAGGATCAACAGGAACTGAATATGAAGTAGAAAGCATTACAATAAAAGGTGATTATTCAGATGCAGAATATATTGCTAAAGTAAACAATATAGCACTTGATGGTTCTAAAGAATCAGAAGATATTGAATTTGGTGTAACAAATCAAAACGGAAAATGTGTTATATCATATTGTGACTTATAATTAAAAAAATTCATACTTTAAATGGTATGAATTTTTTTAATACCAATATAATAAATGAGAGGAGGAAGCACAATGATAAAAATGAAAGAATTACCATATCCATTAAATGCATTAGAACCATATTACAACCAAGAAACATTAGATATACATTATAATATTTTATATAAAGGGTATGTAGATAATACAAACAAAACCAAAGAAAAGCTAGAAGATGCAAGAAAAACAAATGATTTTACAAGTATAAAATGTTTAGAAAAAGATTTAAGCTTTTTTGGGTCAGGAGTAATCTTGCATGAATTATTTTTTGAAAACATGGGGCCAGCTGTTCCAACAAGTCCAGATAATAATCTAATGGAACAAATAATTAAAGACTTCGGAAGTTACGAAAAATTTAAAGAACAATTCACAGAAAGTAGTAAAGTTGTGGAAGCTTCTGGTTGGAATTTGTTAGTATGGGTACCTGATTTTTGTAAATTAGAAATTTTACAATGCGAAAAACATCAGAATTTAACTCTATGGGGATGTAAACCATTACTAGTTTTAGATATGTGGGAACATTCATATTTTTTGCAATATAAAACTAAAAAATCAGATTATATTAATGCATTTTGGAATATTGTAAATTGGAATGAAGTAAATAAAAGGTTTAAAAATATAGCCACTTAACGTTTGTTAAATGGCTATATTTTTTGAAGGAATCTTATAGGAAAATATCAATAATTTCACATCAAAGTAAAAAATGTAAAATTACTAAAATTAAGAAAAAAGACACTGCAATGTCTAATAAGTATCCCATAAGCCGTATGATTGTGTTTGAATCTTCTCGCATTTCTGTACAAAGGTCAAAGATAATTTTAAGCAACCCAATAAACAGAACAAAAAGAAAAAGATGACATATCAGACGTATCATAGTAATTCCTCCTTAAGCTTAAAAAATATATACTATTATAGTATAACAATTTTGATGGAAAATTGCAAGTTGGTATTTAGTTAATTGTTTGTTATAAAAAACTTTAACATACCTATTGACAAAGACATATAATAATGGTAACATGAAAATATAAACACATGAACAATTATTCATATGAAAACAAAAGAGCAAAAAGGAGGAAGTATGGAAGACGGAATAGTAGATATAGAAAAAGTAAAAAAAATAAAAAAGATAATGCCAAGTGATGACCTATTATTTGATATAGCAGAAGTATTTAAGGTATTTGGAGATACAACAAGAATGAAAATAATAAGTGCATTATTAGAAGCGGAATTATGTGTAGGAGATATAGCAGAAATCACAAATTCAACGCAATCAGCAATATCACATCAATTAAGAGTATTAAAACAGGCAAAATTAGTAAAATTCAGAAAAGAAGGAAAAATAGTATATTATTCACTAGATGATGAGCATGTTTCTGAAATGTATGAAATGGCCAAGAGGCATATAGAAGAAGAATATGAAAGAAAATAATGCACGGAAAAAAAGCGATCTGAAATGTGCAAAATTGCACGGAAAAAAAGCGATCTGAAATGTGCAGAAAGGAAGGCAAAATATGAAGAGATATGAATTTATATTAAAAGATTTAGACTGTGCAGCATGTGCAAATGAAATACAGGAAAAATTAGCAAAAAATCCTGAATTGCACAATGTAAATGTTAATTTTGCAAAACTAAAATTAACATATGAAACAGACACAGTAAGTGTAGAAGAAGTTAGAAAAGCTGTAAAAGAGCAGGAGCCAGATGTTGAAATGATTTCAGCAGAAAAAATGAAAGAGATAGAAAATAAAAAAGAATCTAAAATGGGAGCTCAAATAGCAAGATTATTAATAGGAATTATAATAGCAGGAATTGGTTTATATGCAAAATTACCAGATACAATTAGTACAATATTTATAATTTTAGGATATGCAATTTTATTATACAGAACTGCAAAAAATGCATTCAAAATGTTATTTGCAAGTAAAAAAATAAACGAAAACTTTTTAATTACAGTTTCATGTGTTGGTGCTTACTTAGTTGGGGAACATATGGAAGGATTAATGGTAATTACTTTATATGAAATAGGAAAAATACTTGAAGAAAAATCAATTAGTAAAAGTAGAAAATCTATTAAAGATTTGATGGATATTAAACCAGAATATGCAAATTTAAAAACAGAAAATGATATTAAAAAAGTTTCACCAGAAGAAGTAAAAATAGGTGATACTATTTTAATAAAAGAAGGAGAGAAAGTTCCACTAGACGGAATTGTAAAAAAAGGAACAGCAGACTTGAATACAGCTTCTTTAACAGGAGAAAGTAAATTAACACAAGTCTCTGAAAGTGAAAATGTATTATCAGGAAGTATTGTAGTAGATGGAATGATAGAAGTAAAAGTTACAAAAGAATATAAAAATTCTACAGTAAGCAGAATTTTAGACTTAGTAGAAAATGCAACAGATAAAAAAGCTAAAACAGAAACATTTGTAAATAAAGCATCATCAATTTATACACCAATAGTAATAGGTTTAGCAGCAATTGTAGCAATATTTTTACCACTATTTACAGACATTCCATACACTGGAAATAATGGAAGTATTTACAGAGCATTAATATTTTTAGTAATTTCATGTCCATGTTCAATTGCAATATCAGTACCACTTAGCTATTTTTCAGGAATAGGAAAATCCTCAAAAGAAGGAATTCTTATTAAAGGAAGTGACTACATAGATGCAATAAAAGACATAAAAGAAATTGTGTTTGACAAAACAGGAACACTTACAAAAGGCGAATTTGAGATAACCAAAATAGATACATTTGAAAACTATACAGAACAAGAAGTGTTAAAATATGCAGCAATGGGAGAAAAATATTCAAATCATCCAATTGCAAAATCAATTATGAAAGCTAATAAAGAAGAAGTAGCAGAAGTTCAAGAGTTTAAAGAAATTGCAGGAAAAGGCTTAAGCTATCAATATAATGGAGAGACAGTATTAGTAGGAAATTCAGTTTTAGTTGAAGCAAATGATACGAATGAAGAAGGAGCAACAAAAATATATGTAAAAATAAATGATAAATTAGCTGGAATAATCTACTTAGGAGATACAGTAAAAGATGGTGTAGTTGAAACAATAAAAGAACTAAAAGCACTAGGAATTAAGACAAATATGTTTACAGGAGATAACAAGCAAATAGCAGAAAAAACAGGAAAAGAAATTGGAATACAAAATATAAAATCTGAAATGTTACCACAAGATAAATATAATGCATTTGAAGAAATTATAAATAAAAAGGATGAAAAATCAAAAGTTGCATTTGTTGGAGATGGAATAAATGATTCACCAGTTTTGGCAAGAGCAGATGTAGGAATTTCAATGGGTGGAGTTGGTTCAGAATCTGCAATAGAAGCATCTGATGTAGTTATAATGACAGACAATGTTTCAAAAATTTTAGATGCTATAAAAATTTCTAAAAAGACTTGTAGAATTATAAGACAAAACTTAGTATTTGCAATTACAGTTAAAGTTTTAATTTTATTACTTAGTACAATTGGACTTAGTGGTATGTGGCAAGCAGTTTTTGCAGACGTTGGTGTTACAATTTTAACAATATTTAATACATTAAGAATTTTGAAATAATTGAGGGCAGCTTAAATAGCTGCTCTTAAAAATTATAAAATATAGTAAAAATATTGACAATATATCATAATAAAGATATAATTTGCATATAATAAAAAGGAGGTGAGATTATGGCGATAATAAGACCATGTGCCGAGTTAAGAAATAATTATAATGAAATTTCAAGGATTTGCCATGAAACTCAAGAGCCAGTGTATATTACAAAAAACGGTACTAATGACTTGGTAATATTAAGTAATGAGGCATATGAAAAAAGTGAAGATATTAAAATTACGAATAAAGTTGAGGAAATTTTTAATAAGAAATATTCGGACTTTGAAGCATTTAAGAATGAAATATATGAAAAAATAAATACAGGTCTTAAACAAATTGAAGAAGGAAAATATGTTTCTGCAAAACAAGCATTTAAAGAATTGGAGGAAAAGTACGAGTTATGAAAGAATATAATGTTAATTTAACAAACCAGTTTCTGGAAGAGTTAGAAAAGATATTATATTTCTTTCCTAATTCATATTTATATAAGAAAAAATTATATTATGACATTAGAAATACAGTATCTACATTGTCTATTTTTCCAGAACGATATATGAAGTTAAAAAATGACAAAAAGAATATTAGAAAATTAATAGTTAATAAATTTATTATAATTTACAAAGTAGATAATATAAATGAAAAAGTTTATATATTACATATATTTTCAGAAAAACAAGATTATTATAATCTATTATAAATTTAATTCAAATTTTATATCATAAGAAATCAATAATTTATATTTCAAACAGCTAATCTAAAACAGATAGCTGTTTTTAATTTGTTGTTTAAAGTTATGCAAAAACTTGAAAAAAGACTATAAATCTGTTAAAATGTAACACAAAGGAAGTGTAGAAATGGAAGAACAAATAGAAGCAATACTAAAATTTCATATGCCAAGATGGAATGAACTACCAGATATAGACTTATATTTAGATCAAGTAGTAAACTATATAGAAAGATACTTAGGAGCATATTTCATAAACAAAGAAGACAAAGTAATAACAAAAACAATGATAAATAACTATGTAAAACAAGGAGTAATGCCAGCACCAGAAAAAAAGAAATATAACAGAGCACAAATAGCATATTTATTAGTAATTTGTATATTGAAACAAGTATATAGCATAAGTGATATAAAAAAATTAATTGCATTAACAATAAAAAACTATGAAGTAGGAAAAGCGTATAATAGATTTTGTGCAAATTTAGAAGTATCCATACGCCATGTATTTACCAAAAAAGAATTCCCTAAATGTGACCAGATGACAGAAGAACAATATTTATTAAAAAATGTAGTACAATCATTTGCAAACAAATTATATGTAGAAGTAAAATTTTTAAATAAAGAAAGAATCTCAGCAGATAAATAAGTCGGCTGAGATTCTTTCTATGTTATTTGGTTATATTTTACAATGTAATCCAGTCGTCTCCGAACTGGAGTTCACCATAATTATTTACCAACTTGCACGGCACCTCGATACCAAGAGCTTCACAACACTCTTCAAGCTCGGAAATATAGCAATGATACACTTCACCTTTATGGATTACATAAAGGTCGCTTGGCGTTCCATAGCCTGAGCCTGATGTGCGAACTCGCACAATAGCATCAGTATTGGGAGCCTTTAAAAGTATGCAATCCCAATAACCAATTCTTCCAGCATCTCCATCAGCTCCGTTGCCACGGGAGATGATTTCGAAGCGTTCTTTCCGGCTTGCAAGGACTTTAATTGTTCCGTTGCCGCGTCTGGTGTATCCACCTTTTGATGATAACATCATATACAAGGTGTTATCATCTCGCTTGTTGATTCGCGGCTTACCACTTTTGGTGGTGCCAATAGTAAAGTCGGGATTCATTCCTTCCTTAAGAACAGTTCCTTTAGGACAGGTTAAAGCCATGAATTTCCGTCCACGACCAACTTCACCCATGCCCACCTGATAGATGGTTCCAAAATCCATGTTTCTTTCGGTTGCTTCCATTTTTTTATTAGAGTATAACATAATGTCCTCCATTTCTGCCGTGCATATTTGCATAAGCTAAGATGTAATTTAGCTAGCGCAATTGAGCTTGGCTATAAGATAAATTAGTTGTTACGATATTTTTAGTATACTATAATCTCTACATTTTGTAAAATTAATAATTATAATCCTTGTTATTAGTTTTACTTATTTTTAAAAAGTATATATTAATACTTCTAAAAAAATAAAATACTAATTTAAAATAACATATAAAAAAACTCTGCATATAATAATAAAGGAAGGAAAGATACAAATGGAAGACAATATAATAATTGAAGAAGTTCAATTTACAGAAGATTTATATAAGAAAAACATGGAAGAAAACGAATTTGCAGAAGATGATGCACATGGAATAGGAGAAGATGCAGATGGAAATAGTTAAAATGTTATTGCCAGAAAGCAAATATGCAATAAAATGTCCGCATCAGATGAATCCAGAATTTATAATAATTCATAATACAGCAAATGATGCATCAGCAATGGCAGAAATATCTTATATGATAGGGAACAATAATAAAGTATCATTTCATTGTGCAATAGATAATTATAGAATTGTGCAAGGTGTACCATTTAATCGAAATACTTGGAATGCAACAGATGGAGGGAATGGAAAAGGAAATCGAAAAGGAATAGCACTTGAAATATGTTATTCAAAATCAGGAGGAGAAAGATTTGAGGAGGCTCAAAAGCTTGCGGCAGAATATACAGCGTATTTATTAAAACAAAATAACTGGGGAATTGATAAAGTAAAAAAACATGAAGATTTTTATCCACCAAAAGGATGCCCACATAGAACACTAAGTGAAGGTTGGCAAAATTTCTTGAATTTAGTCCAATCTTATGTGGTTGATAGACCAATAGATAATAATATAAAAAGTGGGAGTGATGAGCCAGTGAAAACGTATCAAAATGGAAGTACAAGTGAAAATGTTTATGCAGATACTGATTGTACAAAGAAAATTGGAAGTTTAAATCCTCGAGAAAAATGTGACTGCTTTGGAATTTTTAAAGACAGAGCAATGGTAAGATATTCAGTTAATGGAACTTCAAATTATAAAATTGGATTTTGCAAGTGGACTGCTGGAGTTAAATAAATTAAGGGCTAGTGAAAAGAAATCACTAGCCTTTGGTGCTGAAAAAAATATTTTTAAACATCAATTTAGAATAATCAGAAATATCATCTAAAGACAAATCTGTACCATTAAAATATTTTAAAATTTGATAAACAATGCCATCTGTAAAAAAAGAAAGATTAAATGTTAATTCTTTTTCAGGCACTTTTGTATTAAGAGAAGTCAAACAAGTATATAATTTATCATATACGAGATTATTCAATTTCACAAGAAAAGTGCGAGGAGCTTCAGAAGATAAGAACAAACGATAAGTCTTTTCATTTTTCTTTAAATAAGCGATAACCTTATCAAAATAAGCATTAACATCATTTAAAGAAGTCAAAGGTTTATTATCTTCTACAAGAGTTTGAATAATCTCAGATTCAAATTCTTCTGCAATATCATATATGCTGTCATAGTGATTATAAAAAGTGCCTCTATTTATGTCAGCTCTACGTACAAGCTCACTAACAGTAACCTTATCTAGGCCATCATTTTCTTTTATTAATTGAGCAAAAGTGCTTCGTATAAGCTTTTTAGTCTTTTCAGAAGAATGATTTAAATTTTTAACTTTCATTGTAGCCTCCAATCAAATACCAACAGTTTTTTAAATATTGTTGATATTTAGATACTTATTCAAAAATTGTACTTCACAAATTAATTTAAAATGATTATAATATAAAAGAAAAACAAATGTCAACGCTGTATACAAATAAACAATGTAGAAGGAGTGAGAAAAATGTCATATATAAAATTTGAAAATATAGTTAAAGAATATAAAACAGGAGATGTAACAATAAAAGCTCTTGACAATACAAACTTTGAAATAGAAAAAGGAGAATTAGTAGTTATTGTAGGGCCAAGTGGAGCGGGAAAAACAACAACATTAAATATTCTAGGTGGAATGGATTCTCCAACTAGAGGAAAAGTAATAATTGATGGCAAAGATATAAGTCACTGTAATAGAAAACAATTAACAGAATACAGAAGAAATGATATAGGATTCGTATTTCAATTTTACAATTTAGTGCAAAACCTAACAGCATTAGAAAATGTAGAATTAGCAACAGAAATAAGCAAAAAGCCACTAGACTCACGAACAGTATTAAAAGGAGTGGGGTTAGAAAAAAGAATGTTAAATTTCCCAGCACAGCTATCAGGAGGAGAGCAACAAAGAGTTGCAATAGCAAGAGCTGTGGCCAAAAATCCTAAAATATTACTATGTGATGAGCCAACAGGTGCATTAGATTATAAAACAGGAAAGCAAATTTTAAAATTATTGCAAGACACTTGTAGAGAAAACAATATGACTGTAATAATAGTAACACACAATGCAGCATTAGCACCAATGGCAGATAAGGTAATTCACTTTAAAAACGGTACGGCAGAAAGTGTAGAAATAAATTCTAATCCATTGCCAGTTGAGCAAATTGAATGGTAGGTGATAAAAATGCATAAAAGAAAACTATGGAAAAGTATAAGAAAATCAATCACACATTCAATGGGAAGATTTATATCAATAATGTTATTAATGGCTTTGGGTTCATTTGCATTAGTTGGATTAACCGTCACAGGTCCAGATATGAGGGCAACAGGAACAACATATTTTAAAGAATTAAACTCAGCAGATTTAACTATTTTAAGTGATTATGGAATAGATGAAAGTGAAAGAAATGCAATCGAAAAAGCTTCTGGAATAAGGCAAGTTGAATATTTATATTTGAAAGATGTGGTAATAAAAGATACACAAACAACTGTAAGAATATTATCAAAGCCTTCAGAAATATCTAAATATAGAATAGATGAAGGAAATTTGCCAGAGCAAGATGACGAAATTGCAATAGATAGGACATATAAAGATAAATACAAAATAGGAGACACAATCTCGTTCACAGAAAAAGCAAACACAGAAGGAAATGAAACATTAAAAAGACATGACTATAAAATAACAGGTTTTATATCTTCTAGTGAAATTATATCAGAAATAAATATGGGGCAAACCTCAGCGGGAACAGGAGAACTAAAAGGCTATGCAGTTGTAAATAGTGATAATTTTGACTCAAGTGTATATATGATGGCAAAATTAACATTTACAGATACAGAAAATTTGGATCCATATTCAGATGAATATAATGACAAACTTCAAGCACATAAAGAAGAATTAACAAAATTATTAGATGAGCAACGAAACAATAGATTTTCGGCTATAAAGTCACAATATCAAGAAAAAATAGATGATGGGCAAAAAGAACTTGATGATGGTAAAAAAGAGTTAGAAGATGCTAGAACAGAATTAAATGATGCAAAGACAAAAATAGAAGAGGCTAAGCAAGAAATTGCAGACAATGAGCAAAAATTGCAAGATGCACAAAAACAAATAAGTGATGCAGAAAAAGAAATTACGTCAAATGAAAAACTATTAAAACAAAAACAAAGTGAGTACAATACAGCACTTCAAGAGTTTAACAGCAAAAATGCGGAATATACACAAGGAGCAAAAGAACTAGCAAATGCAAAAACAGAATTGGCAGAAAAAGAAAATGAATATAACGAAAAATTACAAGAATTTAATGAAAAAGAGCCAGATGCTCAAAAAGAAATAGACGAAAATGAAGAAAAACTAAATGATGCAAAAGAAAAACTAGAAAAGTTAGATGCACCAACATATTCAGTTGATAATAGAAGAGAAATACCAGGTGGAGATGGATATTCAGTATATGAAACAGTATCAGAAATTGTAGATTCACTAGCAAAAGTATTTCCAGTGTTCTTATATTTTGTGGCAGCACTAGTAACATTTACAACAATGACACGTTTTGTAAGTGAAGAGAGAATAAATAATGGAACATTAAAATCATTAGGGTATCAAGATAAAGATGTAATACAAAAATTCGTTGTATATGGCTTTATAGCTGGAATGACAGGAACAGTATTAGGAATAACACTTGGTCACACATTGTTGCCACATATAGTTTATAATGCATATAAACATGGATTTTTATTACCACCAATAGAATTACATTTCTATGTAGGAATTACAATTTTAGCAATAATATTATCACTTATAAGCAGTGTATTACCAGCATATGCAGTAGCAAAAGGAGATTTACAAGAAACAACAGCAAGTTTATTACAACCTAAAGCTCCAAAAGCAGGTTCAAAAATACTATTAGAAAGGATAACACCAATATGGAAAAGAATGAAATTTACGCAGAAAGTAACTGCACGAAATATATTTAGATATAAAAACAGAATGTTTATGACAATATTCGGAGTTGCGGGGGCTGCATCAATCTTATTTGCTGGATTTAGTGTAAAAGGTTCAATTTCTAAAATAAATGAAAAGCAATTTGAGAATATAATAAAATATGATATGATAGTTGTTCAAAATGATGATTTAGATGAAGAAGCAAAAACAGAATTCAATAATTTACTTAATTCAGAAGAAATAAAAAGCTATTCATTAGTTTATTATGAAGAGGTAACAAAAGTTGCTGGAAAAAATAATGATACACAAAGTATAAAATTAATTATTCCAGAAAATGACGAAGACTTTAACCAATATATATCACTTGCAGATAGAAAATCACAAGAAAAAATAGAGTTGCAAGATGATGGAATAGTAATTTCAGAAAGACTTTCAAAATTGTTAAATATTTCTAAAGGTGATGAAATCACATTTACAGATAGTAGCAATAAAGAAAGAACAGCAAAAGTTTCTGGAATATGTGAAATGTATGCAGGACATTTTATATTTATGAATACAACGGAATATAAAAATGCATATCAAAAAGATTGTGAATCAAATGCAAAATTACTATTGCTAAATGATTCAAGCACAGAAAATACTAATAGTCAAGCAGCTAAATTTATGGAATTATCAGCAGTTAAAGGAATTGTGCAAAATACAACATTATATAATCAAATAAACACAATAGTAAATTCACTTAACCAAATAATGATTGTATTAATTATAGTTGCCTCAATGCTCGCAGTAGTAATTTTATATAATCTTACAAATATAAATGTTGCAGAAAGAATTAGAGAATTGTGTACAATTAAGGTTTTAGGTTTTTATGATAATGAAGTTACTATGTACATTTACAAAGAAACAATTTTCTTATCTATAATTGGTGTAATTGTGGGTTGGATAATTGGAATATTGCTTCATACTTATATATTGGTGGCAGTTCCACCAGCAGAAGTTATGTTTGATCCTAAAGTTACTATTAGCTCATATATTGTTCCGGCAGTTGTAATTGCTTTTGTAACTTTTGTTTTAAAATACTATGTAAATAATAGATTGAAAGTGGTGGATATGCTTGAGGCATTGAAGTCAGTGGATTAATTATATTATTATTTTGTGAATTGGAGTTCGTGGCTTGAACTTCAATTTTTTTTAAAATAAAAATATACAAAATCACATGTTTTGACTTAACAAGACTTGAAGTACTATATGTATTAATATATAATAAAATTGGAGGAGAAAATATATGAATGTAGATTTAGAATTATATAGAGTTTTTTGTGAAGTAGTAAAATACAAAAACATATCAAAAGCGGCAGAGAGCATGTATATTTCACAATCAGCAGTAACTCAATCAATACAAAAACTTGAAACAATATTAGGAGGAAAAGTTTTTTATAGAAATAAAACAGGAGTAGAATTAACAGAAGAAGGAAAAAATCTTTATGAATATGTGAAAAATAGTATAGAAACAATGAACAATGCTGAAAACATATTTTCAAAATATATAACATTAGAAAAGGGAAAAGTAAGAATTGGTGGAAACAATTCTTTAATTACTTCGTTAATAGTTAGTCCATTATTAGATTTTATAAAAAAATATCCAGACATAGAGATATATGTAACTACTGGTTCAACATCTGAATTGATGCAGAAATTAGTAAATGGGGAGCTAGATTTAGTTGTATTGAGCTTGCCATATTTAGGCAAAAAGTATGCAGATATCGAAGTTATACCATTAAAGAAATCTAACTACAGTTTTTTTGCAAGTAAAAATTATATAAAAAAACATCCTGTAAAAAATATAAAAGAACTTTCAAAACATAATTTGATTTTACCAAAACCAACTTCAGCAAGAAATAAAATATTTATAGAATATTGTAAAGAAAATAATTTAGAATTGATAGCCAAACATGAAATATCTAGTTCTACTCTTGTAAAAGAAATGGTATTAAATGATATAGGTATAGGATTTGCAGAAACAGATAGCTTATCAGATATTATGAATGATATTGAGATTGTAGAGAAAGTTCAAATTGAGTCAATGCAAGAGGGAATTGCTACATTAAAAAAGAATATGGTTAATAAAGCAACAAGTGAGCTAGTAAAAGAAATTAAAACTCATTACAATATTAGTACAACTAATAATAAACATAAGTAAAATTAAAACTAACAATGCTTGTAAAATTATGTAAAATATATTCAGTAACACGTTGTACATTGAAAAAAAATAAAGCCGAAAGGCAGGAGGAAGAATAATGATGGATATTACAAAAAACATCAAAGAAGCAACAGCAATCACACATGGAGTAACATTCCATGCAGATGAAATTATGGCGACAGTAATTCTGGAGAAAGTATTCGGAGACATAATAGTCTGCCGAACTTTCAGAGTTCCAGAAGATCTGAAAGAAGATGTCATTGTATATGACATCGGATTTGGGGCTTTTGACCATCACCAGAAAGGTGGAAATGGAGCACGTGAAAATGGAGTTCCATATGCTGCATGTGGCCTAATTTGGAAAGAATTTGGACCACAAATTGTAGCAAACACCTGCAATCCGGAGCTGGTATGGAATCTGATAGACAGAGACCTTATCCAGGGTATTGATGCTGGTGATAATGGAGCCATGCCAAAAACTGATTACCCAGCTCAGGCAATGAGTTTCTCTGCTGTAATATCAGGATTTAATCCTAATTGGGATAGCAACGAAGATCCTGATGAGGCTTTTGCAAAAGCAGTGGAACTTGCAGAGGTTGTCTTTGACAATACTCTAGCATCTACAATTGCAAAGGCAAAAGCTGAGCAGATTGTTGAAGAGGCAATAGAAAAAGCCGAAGAGCATATAATGGTTCTTAACCAGTTTGTTCCTTGGCAGGAGTATATTTTCTCGTCAACAAGCCCTAAAGCTGACGAAATCCAGTTTGTAGTATTTCCATCTAACAGAGGTGGCTACAACTGGCAGTGTGTGCCAGATGGATTAGGAAGCTTTGGGCAGAGAAAGCCTGTACCAGAAGAGTGGAAAGGGCTTAACGGTTCTGAACTTCAGCTCGTCACAGGAGTGAGAACTGCAAGTTTTTGTCATCATGCTGGCTTTATTGGCGGGGCAGAGACATTTACTGATGCATATGCATTAGCGAAAAAAGCAGTCGAAGCTTAGTATCATCAAAAAAGACAGGAAACCTACAACTGTAGGACCTGTCTTTTTTGTTTTTCTTTTTTATTGACAATTAAAAGCAAATATAATAACATAATATAAGAGGGAAAATAAATGTATTACACATATATGGTTAGATGTGCAGACAATTCAATATATACAGGAATGACAAATAACTTAGAAAAAAGAATAAATGAGCACATAAACAAAAGTAAAAATGGAGCAAAATATACAAAGTCGCATAATGCAATAAAACTAGAAACTGCATGGAAAAGCAAAGAAAAATCACTAGCATGTAAATTAGAATATCAAATTAAACAATTATCAAAACAACAAAAAGAAAAATTAATAAATGGTGAAAAACTGAGCAGTTATTTAAAAGGAAAAGTAGATTGCAGAAGATACAGAAGATGCAACTAAATTAAAGAAAGGAACAAAAGATATATGAAAGAAAAAGGAATTTTGTTACCAATATTTTCACTTCCAAGCAAATATGGAATTGGAGACTTTGGATATGAAGCATATCAATTTATAAACATATTAAGCGAAAATAATATAAAATACTGGGAAGTGTTGCCAATAAACGAATGTGACAAACATCCATATTCACCAATAAGCTATTATGCATTAGAAGAAGACTATATCTCATTAGATAAATTGAAAGAACAAGGATTGATACAAAAAGCTGAAACAAGAGAAAACAAAGGCAGAGCAGTATATGACAATTTCAAACAAAAATATTATGAAGAAGCATTTAAAAATTTTAAACCAGATAGTGAGTATGAAGAATTTATAAAACTAAAAGAAATGAATGAATATGCTGAATTTTCAAGTGAAAGAAGTAACTACAACAAAGAATATTATTTATTTCTACAATATATTGCATATAAACAATGGATGGAGTTAAAGCAATATGCAAATTCAAAAGGTATAGAAATAATAGGTGATATGCCAGTATATCCAGTATTTGAATCAGTAGAAACACAATATAATCCAGAATGTTTCGAAATGGAAAATGGAAAATTTACATTTGAATCAGGAACACCTCCAGACTACTTTAACGAAAATGGTCAAAAATGGAATAGCCCAGTGTATAATGTAGAAAACTTAAAAAAAGACAATTATCAATATTTAATAAAAAGATTTAGATATCATCTAAAATTATTCGATAAAGTTAGAATTGATTACTTTAGAGGATATGACTCATTTTTCAGAATTCCAATAGGAAAAACAGGAAAAGAAGGTTCATATACAGACGGAGTTAGTTATGGATTTTTTAATGAGTTATTTAAAGATAAAACTATCATGGTTGAAAATCTAATAATTGAAGATTTAGGAGAAATTAGAGAAGAAACAATAAAATTAAGGCAACATTATGGATTTACAAGACAAAAAATATTACAATTTTCAATAGACTTAGACAATTTTTACGATAGAGACAATGAAGAGGAAAATGTATTAGTTTTTCCAGGAAACCATGATTGTAATACAATTTATGGATGGTATAAAGCTCTTGATGATGAGCATAAATGGAAACTAAAAGAATTTTTAAGAAGAAACGAGTGTTATGATATTAATGTTAATATTGGAATTATGCAGTATTTGCTAAAGTGTAAGGCTAAAATGCCAATTATTATGGTTCAAGATATTTTAGGGCTAGATGAAACTGCGAGAATTAATCTTCCTGGAACAGAAAGTGATAAGAATTGGTCTTGGAAGTTGATTGATTTTGAAGATTTTAAAGAACGAATTAAAGATTGGAAATAGTTTATGAAAGATATTAGAAAGCAGTATGAAAAGGTAGTAGTTGGTAACAGATATGATTTATCCAAGGCAGGAGAACATACAATGAGCATCATATACTCAGGTATCAAGGCAAACAAAATGCCAGAAACTGAGAGAATGTATGTTGAAGCCAATCATGTTGGATGTTGTTTGCATTATAGTATGTATCTTGTTTCTTTATTACACGAAGCAGGAATTGAATGCTATTTTACAATAACACCTGAAGAAGATGGTGAAAATCATTGTAGTGTACTTTACTTTGATGAGAAAGGAGATAAAGTTATTGCTGATCCAGTTATGGATATAAAAGCAGGAACTGTTGACAAACATATGTGTATTCCATATGACGAATTTGTAGAAAATGCAATTCGACATGAGATTTCACATTATGATGTTTTTGGAATTAATGGAGAGGAGGCTTTTTTCAATGAATTCTTGTCTAATTGTAAACTGCAATAATTTGCAGTTAGTTAATAAAAAGTATCTTACGGGAGGTGAGGTACTTTTTTTGTGACAAAAAAAGGAACTATTTGAAAAAAGTGCCTAATTATGATATAATTATAATGGAATAGTTTAAATTTAAGGAGGGTTCAATATGTTAAATGATAAAATTGAATTCTATGGTGAAATGCTATCTATGAGAGCCATTGCATTAAAAATAGGTGTCAGTAGAGATACTCTACAAAAGCATTTTGATAAATTTCAAGATATTTATGAAGCAGAAAAAATTTGTAGAAAAATAATAGAAGAGAAAAATGAAAGTTTAATTGAATATAATGGAGAATCATTAGCAATACAAACAATAGCGAAAAAAGAGAGAATAAAAGATGCTAAAACATTAAAAAAATATTATGAACAAACAGGAGATATTTATAAAGCAATAAAAAGATGTAAAGTTAATAAATATGAATATAATGGAGAAATGCTGACAATTAATGCTATTGCTCAAAGAGAAGGAATAAAAGGAGACACATTAAAAAAATATTATGATAAATATGAAGATATTTATTTAGCTGTAAATGAATGCAAAGAATTAAGAAGAAAATTAGAAGAATCCAAAATTGAATATAATGGAGAAAAACTAACTATAACAGAAATATCAAGAAAAGCGCGGTCTAAGTAAAACTTCATTAAAAAAATATTATGAACGAACAGGAGATATTTATGAGGCAGTAAAACAATATTATCAAAAAAAGGACGAATATGAAAGTAGTAGAATCGAGTATAAAGGTGAATTAAAGTTTTTAAGAACAATAGCTAAAGATGAAGGAGTAGCAGAAACTACATTGGATAGATATTACAAAAAATATGGTAATATTGATAAAGCAGTTTATATGGCAAAAATCCAGAGGAGTAGAAATCAAAAAGTAACAATCAGAAATACAGAATTAAGTTTGTCAGATTTATCAATTGTTTTAGGAATAAAAGAATCTGAATTGTTAAATATGTTGAATTCTGGAATGAAGATTGATGACATAAAAAAGTCAAAAACTAAAAAAACAAGAAAAAGTCCAATGTCAAATAAAAAGTTATTATTACCAAATGGACAATCGTTACTTGAATATTGTATTGAAAATGGACTGAATTTTTCGTGTATATATTATTCAATTAATACTTATGGAAAAACAATAGAAGAGGCAATTAAACATTATAAAGAAAAGGGACAAGAAATTCCATCAAGTTGGATATATGAAAAATATGGATTATTATTAAAACATTTATTATTAAACAATAACGTCAATAGTCAAAGAGTAGTTTCGTATATGAGAAAAGAAAATATATCTTTAAATGATGCATTGGAAGAATATGTATTAAGAAGAAACTCTAAAGAAGCAAACGTGGATTATGATTGGATGCACGAATTATATAGTGTATTAACTGATGAAAATATGAAAGATGAATATGATGCTTTCAAGAGTACATTTTATGTAACTGATCAGGAAGAAGAGTGTATAATAAAGAGTTATGATGAAGTTGAAAATTTACAAAGAAAATTATTACTTTATGAAATAGCAGAAGCATTTAAAGCAAATGTTTTTGAAGGAGCAGAGAAGGAAGAATTATTAAAAATATATGAAGTTACAGAAGATGAAGTGGAAACAATATTTTTAGATTTTTATAATTACTTTGGAAATAAAATAAAACTTACTGAAAAAGAACAAAAAAGAAAGGTGGAAATATCAGATATAGCTAAAAAATGGTACTATCTTTCAGGAGATGAGAGAAAAGATATATTAGATATTAATAATGTTACTAATTATGAACAATCAGTAATTGAGGAACTATCTCAAAACATTACTAAATATAAAAATATTATTAATGCGAAAAATAATAAAAAAATGGAAGGAGTAAGCTTTAATGGAGAGTAATAATTTAGAAAAAGAGATTGAACAAATTAAGGAAAGAAACAAACGAGTTGAATTAGATAAAAAGTGGGAAACGAGTTGGACTAGGAAAATATGTATTATGATTCTAACTTATATAGTAGTAATCATATATTCTTATATTATAAAAAATACAGATAATATATTTTTAAGTTCATTAGTACCAGTAATTGGTTTTGCTTTATCAACTTTATCTTTAAAAGGTATAAGATATTTTTGGGAGAAGAAATAAATTGAAGAAAGTCAAGATAAAAAAGCTTTATCTTGACTTTCGTATTTTTGTTTTAGTATATAACTCCAATTCTCTTAAAATAGTAATACGAATCCATACTGCCTTTAAAATAAATTTCTTTTTCAAAAATATCTTGCAAATTATTGTATAGAACAATAATTTGGGATAAATCTTTATTCTCTTGCACTTAATCTATTTTCTAAATAAGCTTCATCAAGTAATTTTTGTTTCATTTCTATTTTTCTTAGCTTTTCCTTCATAAAAGCTTCCACATTTTGGACAATTATAATTAGGTAATGTTTCAAATTCTCACATCATAGATTCATTAAAGTACTTACAAATTTGCATTTTTTATTCGTATTTCATTTATGGATTTTTCTAATAATTAAGATTAAGTGTTTTAGCTATTTTGTTAATTTATTCTTTATATTCAAACCTCTTCATTCTTTCTTCTTCTCTAGTAGATAATTCTTTCAACCATTCAGCTAATCCATTACTATCATTATTTCTTAAAAATTCAAAATACTTTACCCTATCCTCTTTAATTAATTCTACAGCTTTATTTTTAGACTCAATTTCATTTTTATACTCTTCTTTAATAATAGGATATCTATCAATAATCCTATCACAAGCATTTTTTTGTGCATAAATAATATCAATATTTTCAGTAAGTTCATTAATTTCCTTTTTAATTATATTTTTATCATTATGCTTTGTAGATTTATGATATTTTCTCCATAAATCTTCCCTTTTCCCTTTCAGGTTAGGCAATTTACATTCTAAATCTATTTTATAATTTTCTACTTCTTTAATAGACTCAAATTTGTGCCTAGCTAGAAAATTAATTTCTTCAAATATTATATTATTTTTTCTCTTTTGCTTATAATACTCTGGTGTCATTTCTCTATATTCATTTTTAGCAGGTAATATTTTGAAAGCGTATAAATAATGCGCATATAATCTATATAGTGAGCTTGTTTGCAATAAAAATTTATTTGTTTTTGGTCCAGTATATATTTTTCTATAATATTTCTTTTTAAAATTTGCAGCTGGTGGTAATTCTTCTTTCGAATATCCATAAATTCTTTCTTTAATTCCTTTAACTGAATATTTATCTCCAAAAAACCTATCAATTCTTATATTTCTTGAAAAATAAGGTGTTTTCATTGTAAGATATTTGCCACCATCTTTAATATTTTCATAACCTTTTGCTTTTATGACTAATTTAAAGTCAGAATAATTTTTAACAGAATTTATAATTATGTGATTATGGATATTTTGCTTATTTATATGAGTACAAATAATAACTTGATATTTATCTCCCCATAGTTCTTCAGCAAGTTCTTTTCTAATTTGATTCGCTTTTTCTGGTGATACTTCATATCCTTTAAATGATTGACAATGAATTTTGAATATTCATAAATTTTGTGATTGTTTTTAAAATAATTTTGACTAATTTTTCAATTAAGAAAACTCTGCATAATCATTTTAATTATACAGAGCATTTTACGAAAACATTTTAGATTCCCAATTCAGAGAATCCCCATTCCTCTGCAGAATACTTGTCAAGAAAGAAAGCATAGCTACAAGAAGAAAAAATATGTTTTTTCATTTCTTCTTGAAGATCTTCCACAAAGTCCTCATTTGTAAACTTACACTTTAATGTCCGTTCTTTTGCAACTTCTGCAGATAACGGATTTTTTAAAGTAAGTTCAAAAGAACCATAAGTTATAATAGGGAAACAATGGAATCCTAAGTGAATTTTTGTGATGTTGTTTTCTGTTTTCATAAATAATACCTCCAAAAAAATTTTATATTTATTATGTATATGTTTAGTGAAAACACGAGGAAAACCAAAGTGTTTACAATAATATTATATCATATTTTTAAAATTAAGACATTTTCTCAAATGATATATTAAGACATTATCACAAATGAATCATATTACAAAGAAGAAATTGAAGATATAGAAATTATAGACTATGTGCGAAACTATGGTTTATTTGGATTTATGGCTGATTTTCCAATTAACAGATATTATGTGTTAGATGATACTGTTGCTTTAAGAGATTATAATTTAATTGATTATGAAGATCATATAACAAATATGAAATTGGAAGAATACTTAAATTTCTTTATGCCAAAGCTAAATGATAATCAAATTAAAGAACTTATTGAAAAATGTAGAAAGGATATATCTCCTAGAATTATGGAAAAATATCTTACACCTGAACTAAATGAATTTTTGATTTTTTCTAAAAATTATGGAGAACCTGTTGATATGATTTTGCAATATGCAAAAATTTTATATGAACATCTAGTTCACTTTGTAGAAGAACGTCACTTAATGAATTACTCTCCACTTATAGCTATAAATAATCTTTATACTAATATAGATAGCTTACACTATAATGAAATAGGTTTAGTTTATGGGTATTTAAAGCAAGCCATAGATTTAAATTTTTTAGTAAATTTATCACAAGATACGATTATGCTTAAAATTTGTAAATTCTGCCACAAAGCTTTTATACCTAAAAACTCAAAGGCAGAATATGATACACCGCAATGTAAAAATAAAGTTAATGTATATAGTTTTAGAAAAAGAGCTCAAGAAGATTAGAAAATAATAAAGTTAGATAAACTAATAATTCATAATCCCGAAAAATTTTCTACGTATTTTATTGAAAGCAATCCATAAACTACCAATAAATTAACATTTTTTAACAAATAGCTTGAATTTTACATAATATTATGATACAATATAAACTGTAATTTGGGCTAAATGCTTGATTATATGGTAGGATAAAGCAGTTCGAAAAATGTATGAGAAAAATTTAATTCATACACAATTATGAAAGGAGAACAACTATGAGTAGCAGCAACCCTAACCAAGAAGTCCGTGTGGTAGCGGAAAATCGGAGTGGAATTGTAACACATCCGAGAGAAATAATGGACTTAAAAGAATTGTTCGTTATTTTGACTTACCACTGCAATGGAAATTGCGAGTATTGTATTGAAAGAAATGTTCACCAGAAAGGAATGATTAGCGACGAAAACTTCGAAAAAGCAATTGCTTTCGCTAAAGAAAAAGGGTTAACAACCATTTTCTTGCACGGAGGAGAGCCGTCTGTTCATCCCAATATCGTTAGCTATGCAAAAAAATCTAAAGATGCAGGATTTTTGGTAAAGATGTTTACAAATGGTATTGCCATTGATAGAATTAGGCAGTTGGATGGTATCCTTGACGAGATTATTTTCTCGTATAGAGGCGACTATTCCTTGCATAATCAGAGTGAATGGAAAACGCCGTTGTCCCTGCAGGTACTTGTAACTCAAGATGAGTTTCCGACATTAGAAGATTTGAGAACTTTTATTGTTGAAAAAAGAGCTACAGGAATGAAACTTAGAATTCATACTTTAAATCCGGTGAATCAGTATTCGTATGACCATCAGTATGTCTCTTATCTCGAAGATATGTTTATGGAACTTCCTGATGATGAGGTTTATTGTGCAAGCAATAAGGTCATGTTAGCATTTGAAGGTGTTGGAATTCGTTTGACGAATAAGTCTCTGAATCCTACTCATCTTAAATACAGCATGACACCATCTGGTGAAATTCAAACTAATTTCAAGAGACATTTCGATGAAATTGTAAAGAATGAAACGATGGAAGCTTTGTTGCAAAAATCTCAGGAAAAATTAATGAGATTGAGATCGGACAAGACCCCTGTTTCTCTGGACAAAGTATTAGGATTTTATTAAAAATCTAATACCTATGTAAAATAATGAAAGGATGATGTAACAAAAATGAGAAAGAAATTTACAAGCAAAACATATTTGCGTGGAGTTTCTGATTGGGACTTTGTTATGCAAAAGCAAAAATCAGAAAATTACTATCTAAGCATAAAAAGAATAAATGAAATCGATCAACCTTTTATTGTTGATATCTCAGGACAAAGTGTTGTATACATTGACAATGGATACTATATAGTAGAGTTTACACCATTGGAACAGTTTTACAATGTTAGAGTATTTCTTGATAGAAACGCAGAGGTATTAGGATATTATTTTGATATAAGTCGTGGAAATGGTGTTGAGGAAAATATACCATATTATGATGACTTGTATCTAGATATTATTCACTGTCCAGCAGATAATGATTTTACAGTGATTGTTGATGAAGATGAATTATTGGATGCATTAAATACTGGAAAAATAACAAGGGAAGAATTCGATTTAGCAAATGAGGTTTGTTCTAAACTGTTTGAAGAAATTTTGGCAAATAAAAACATATTTATTAATATGGATAAGAAAGAATTGATTCAAAGGTGGTTTAAATAAAAATTTCATTGATCCTTACAAACATGCTTTAAAAATCAAGGTAAATACCGAGATGAGACTATTGGCAATATTTGTCAGTAGTCTTTTATATTGAGTAAATTAAGTATAGATGTAAAATTTATGTCATTGACTTTTTTCTTGTTTTTGTATATTATTTTAGAAAATATAAAAGAAAAAGAGGGAAATTCAATGATTGATTTACATATACATACATTGTATTCAGATGGAGATAAAACAGTAGAAGAAATACTAAAAATGTGTGAAGAAAAGCACATAGAATATATTTCAATAACGGATCACGATACATGTAAACAATATCAAGATGAAATACTAAAAAACAATACAATATTTAGTGGTAAAATTATAAAAGGCTCAGAATTACATGCAATGTTTCAAAACGAGAATATTGAAATACTAGCTTACAATATAAAACCTGATATAATAAATGAATGGTGTGAAAAATATTATTCAGATGAGATATTGAAGAAACAACAAGATATACTATATCGAAGATTATTAGAGATATGTGATAAAAATGGACTTGTATATGATGAAAAAAGAATAAAAAAACCAACAAAAGTATATGAATATGTAGAAAATCCAATTTATGAAGAAATAATTAAATATCCTGAAAATCGTACAATATTAGGAGAGTTTGCAGAATCATTTAATATATTTTTTAGAAAAGGATTATCGAATCCAGAAAGTAATTATTTTATGAATTATGCAGAATTTAGACCACAATACAAAGAAGTAATTGATATTATTCATAAAGCAGGAGGAAAAGCATTTTTGGCACATCCGTTTGAATATAGGTTTCAAAACATTATTAAGTTTATTGAAGACTTAAGAAAAGAAGCAGAGTTAGATGGAATAGAATGTTATCATCCGTCATCTGTAAATGACAATAAAAAAGAGATTTTAGTAGAATATGCTAGAAGAAACGGATTATTTATTAGTGGTGGAAGTGATTATCATGGTAAAATAAAACCTGATATAGAGATTGGTATAGGTAGAGGAAATTTAAATATAACAAAAGAAATAATAGAAGAGTGGTTATAAACATATTTGTAATAATAAATAACACCTCATTAATAAACTCAATTACGTCCCCCAAATTACTAAATAATTATACAATTTTTTAAATATGAAATGGCAAAAAGCGATAATGAATAATAATTCTATTATCGCTTTTCATAGTTATTTTATAATTCCTATATTTTTAAAGTAATAATATGCTTCTCTAGCTCCCAAAAAGAATATTTCTCTTTCTTCGAAATCACACATTTGCATATATAAAGAATTCAATTTCTGTAACATTTTACATTCTTCTTTGTTTAATTCTAATGTTTCTTCATCTTCTAAAATCAGTTGTAAGTTTGGGTAATTATTCATTATTTTGTGAAATTGCTCATATAAATTTTTATATTCTAAATTATTTCTTTTTAATTTTATTCTTGAACTATCTATTAATTCATATAATTCTATTGAATCTATATCATATAATTTTAATTCTTTATTTTCCATTATTATCAAATCCTTTCTAATATTCGATATCAAAATCATTATCTTTCTTCTCAAATTGGCTTATATCAAGTTGTTTTTCAAAATTAAAGTTAGTATATGTTTCTTCCTCAAAATCACGTACAAGTTCATCCTCAGATGGATATGAAAATTTATGACAAAGCCATTTGATAAATTTTTTTAAAGTTGTTTTAAATTTATCTATCATTTTATTTAAGTGCTTATTTTCTTGCTTTAATCTGTTAATTTCTTTTTTATATTGATATTCTATATTATAAGCTTTACTTTCAAATTTCAATTCTAAATTCTAGTTTCTTTTCTTTCTTTTCCATTTCTTCTTTCAATAAACTATTCGATAGCCTTAAATTTACGTTTTTCTCTGTCATATTTATATAATCTTCTTTGAAATTTTCTGCAAAATCTACTATATTTACTTGTTTTGATAATTCTTTATTTAAAGCTAAATTTTCTTTGTGAAGTTTTAAAATTAATTCATCTTTTGGCTTTATGATTTTTTCAAATATTTTTTCATCTCTATTAAGCATTACTTTTTTTATATCGCTTATCTGCGGTGTCTCTGGTAATTCTAAAGTTATATTTTCTAATACCTTTTTAGTATTTTCAAAATTAGTTATTTGTTTGTAATTTTGAATCGTTTCGTTTTTTCTTTTTGTTTCTTCTACTGGTAATCCTCTTTGCAAGTCAAAGCCTTTGCTTGTTATATATTCGTGAAAAGCATTTTGCAAATTTCTATAACTGTCTCTACCTTTCCAAAAGTCTCTACAACATACTTTATCAATTTCATGTCCGTCTTTATCTTTTGCATGAATTACTGGAATGTAAATCAAATGCATGTGTGGAGTGGTTTCATCAAAATGAACTACTGCTGAAATTATATTTTTCTCTCCAAGATTTTTGTAATTGCATATAAACTTGTAGCTTTCTTCAAAATATCTTTTAGTCTCTTCCATTCCAATTGTATCAAAGAATTCTTTATCTGATGTAAATATCATTTCACACATTATAATGCTGTTACTTCTAATTTGACCTTGTAAATCGTATTTTTTCCTTAGTTTATCAAATTCCTTTATGTAACTTAATTCATTTTTCTTAAAGTAATAATTCAAATGCAATTTACTAATATCTATTTCCTTATTCGAATGATTTTTTGCTTTTCTATCATTATGAACACATATTCCAATTAGCTTGGCTCATTGTTAATTTTTCATTTCTTACTATAGCATAACTCATTGCTCCGAAGTCCTTTCTTGCTCGAAACAAATTTATTTGTCTAACACACTAGACAAGCTTTTCAAACTTATCGTGTGCTTTGCGAGGCTCTCCTAAAAATGACCTAGCATTTTTAGACTATAAATTATAATGAACTAGTCATTATAATTTATAGTGAAATTGCCCATATAAAGTATAGTTGGCAATTTTATATTAGAGCCATTGCTTACGAAGTTATAACTTTGTTATCATAAGCAAAGTAAGTATAGAGAAAATCAGGTGAGCCATCTTCATAGTCCCTTCCTTTATAAGAAACTTTATTTTCTTTTTTCTTTGAAATAGAAATATTTGTATTCCCTAAATTATTATATAAGCAAATCATCAAATAATTTTTAGCATTTTGTATATTAGGTATATTCTTCAATATATCTAATAATTGAATTAAATTTTCTTTTACTATAAGTTTTAATTTGTTTAATATTTTATAGTGATTAACTGTTACACTTCCTACTTTTAAGGTATCTTTATAATATAAGCTATTAATAACATCTTCTAAAATAGTTTTTTCTTCTTGTGAAAAGTCCTCTATTTTGCATTTATCTTTTATTTCTTTTAAATAAAACTCATCATCACTATTAGGATTGATAGAATCAGTATTGATTATATTAGTTTTGATATTATTAGTATTGATTCCTCGTAAATTCTCCGATTCTAAATTCGTAATATTTTCGTTTACAGAATCGTAATTTTTACGAATCAAGAAACGTAGATTTTCCGTTTCTTCATGTTGTATTTTTCCAACATATATTAAATTAGGCTTTCCTAATCCTTGTCTTTTCTCTTGAACAAGTCCTACATTATTTAATTGTTTAAATGCTTTTGTAGCAGTTTTATCAGACAAATTTAATTTTTCTTGTACTTCTTCTCTTGTAAAGATTAAATATATATTTCTTTCATCATCTATCCAATGATTTTTTTGAGATAGAGATAATCTATCTAGTAAAAAAGCATATAATATTTTACTATCAGAATTTAGTTTATCTTTATATAAAGAACTTACAAATAGTTCTTGTGGTATTTTATAATACGAATTTTCTAAATATTCATTATCTTTATAAGGTTTAAATTCCATAAAAAAGTTCTCCTTTCTGTTTATTTGAAGAACTTTAAAATTACTTGATATTTTTCCTTGAAACTTTCTTGAAACATTATAAGAATTTTCTTGAAACTTTTTCTTGAAGAAAATAACCGAATTTTATAGAATTTTTCTGAACTCAAAAAAATTATGCTATTCTCAAATTTCTTTGAAAAATAGCATAATTCATAACTTTTGAATTTTTATAAATTCTCTTAAATTTCCTTGAAAAAGGGTAAAATATGGTCGAGGCGGTAGCTTTTTCAAACTACCCCAAGTCCTTTATTTATCAATGTTTTATGATACTTTTGGTATTTTAAAACATTTTTTTAAAACCCTTATTTTAGTATTAATCTAAAATTCAAATGTTTAATTTTAAATATTCTTTTATGCTCTTTCTCTCTTTAAATAATCTATTACTTTTTGAGTTTCTTTTTGTTTATAATAATTGTAAATATCGCCATAAGTATTTATTGTAGTTTCAATATTGGCATGTCCCATTAATTTTTGCAATACGGGCAAGTCTACTCCTGCCTCAATACATCTAGTTGCAAAAGTATGTCTTAACATATGGGTATTTACTGGTTTTGTTATTCCTGCATTTTTGCATATTCGCTTAAATGCTGAATTTATTGTATTATCTACATATAATTTTTTATTTGCTTGGCAAAATAGAACTTTATTTTTGTTTTCTATTTTGTTATTTAATGAATCTATTATAATATCTTCTGTAAGTTCATTTATTTCTATATTTCTTTTCCCACTTTTAGTTTTAGTTGGACCAATAATAGTATTTTTATTTCTATCTTTTGTTAAAGTTTTTGTGACTTTAATCATTTTATTATCTAAATCAATATCTTCATTGTAATTCAATGCTAGTACTTCGCCGATTCTCATCCCTGTATATAAACACAAAAGAATAATGTTTTTATAATTTGATGAATGACTTTCTAAATAGTCTTCTAATTGATTTTGCTCTGTTATTGTTAAAGCAACTACATCTTTATCTTCCTTTAAACTTTTAGGATTCTCAATACGATCAATGCCTTCAAATAAATTTTTTACTAAATATAATTTATAATTTGCATATTCATAAACATATTTAAGCATTCTATAATCTTTTTTTATAGTAGAATTTGACTTTACTCTTTCTTCTTGTAAAAAGTCTTCAATTTGTTTTTTAGTTACTTTTTCTATTGGAATATTAGCAAATTTATGCTTTTTTATTCTTTCTAATGTTGACATATTAGTATTGTAAGCATTTGCTTTCGTTTTTCCCATTCTATATTTTGAATCTTCAATTTCTTTTGCTAAAATTGCTATTGTTTTTTCTGTTCTTTTCAATTCAATAGAACAACTAGACCTTTTCATTTCTAATTTGTATTTATACATTTTATCTAATGCTTCTTCTTGTGTTTTAGCAGTAAATGTTTTTCTAATTACTTCTCCTGTTTCTATATCTTTTCCTATTGTTAAAGTTGCTTTATGTTGTTCATTAATATAGAACTTATCGCATTTATCAGCATTTTTACATTTTCTACATTTATCACAATTATTCATTGATTTTTTGTTTTTTCTATTTTGACAAACAGATCTATTTTTGCATTTCTTACATATAGGACACATAGATAATTCAGAGTTCTTTTTTTCTGTTTTTATTATATATGTTCCGACTGTATAACCTTTATTACTCATAATATTTCCTCCATTTCTTAAATTTTTCGAGGAAATACCTTGCTCAATTTATAAATTGGTAGTATAATTATTTTACAAATATATCAAACAGGGTATTTCCTGTTTACTAGAAGATTTAATGTGCTAGATTAAGTCTTCTTTCTTTTTTATTCTATCATAATTCTTTTATGGCTTAAAAATTCATTTAAACAATCAGCTTTTATCCAAAACTTTCTGCCTATTTTTATACTTGGAAAATCTTCTTGATGAAATAATTGCAAACACTTTTGTTTTCCAATATGCAATAATTTGCATACATCATCTGTTGAGTATAGTTTAATGTCGATTTCTTCTAATTTCTGCATATTTTTACCTCCTTTCCTTGACAATACTTACTTAATATAGTATAACTATATTGTGAGAGATTTGTCAAAACTATTTAAAATTGTAAATTGATTATATAATCATATTTTATATTTGTCAACATATTTATAAAAATATTTTGAAATATTTCACATTTTATTTTTAGGGGGATTAAAAAGATGCGAAAATTACCTCAATATTCTTTTAATGAAGGATTTTATATATGGTTTGATATAAACTCTAAGGAGGAATATTATTCAACACCAATATATATGTATAAAACTGATTTTAATGATGATTTATCTAATTATAAAAGGGTAATTATACAAGAAAAAGATTTTTATAAAAAAAAGCCAAGCAAAAAAAATTCTGCTCCAAAACATCCTGCAACTATTCTTTATCCTTTTGCTGAGCAATTTGGAAGACTTTTGATAAATTTATTAAATGCAGACTTTTCAAACTTTGATAAAGCATATAATACATTTTTCTATTTGTATGGATTTGAATTATTAAAAGAATATGTACCAGATAAAGAATTAATAAATACATATAATTCTGAAGAAGAATTAACAAAAATAATGAAAAGAGTATATGAAGATAGTTATGGATATTTATCAGATATGCAATATAATTTTAGAAAATGTGTAGATTTTGTATATAATTTAAATGGAAATGAAGAACTAAAAAATAGCAAACCAAGTTCAAAATTTATTGCATCTTTAGTAACACATCATAATGATGTATATTCATATTCAAGTGATATAGAAGTTATTTTAGATACATATTCAGATAAATATTTAAAATATGGTAATCAATCATTAAATAAACTAACAGAAGAACTTGATCAAGACGATTCTTTTATACCAATGACTAATGTTTATACAAGTGAAAAATTAAGTAATATTGTTTTTGTTGTATTAGAACAATTTGTAAAAAATTCTAGTTTACCAATAAAACAATGTCAGTATTGCAATAGATATTTTATTCCAAAAATTAGACAGGATGAAATATATTGTGATTTGCCAAATGAAGATGGAAAGAGCTGTAGAGAAAAAGGTGCAAAACAAACATATAAACAAAATTTAGAAAAGATTCCTGCTTTACTTGAATATAGAAAGGCATATCAAAAAAAGTTTATGGAAGTTGCTAGAAGTGATAATAATAAACAATTAAAAAAGGATTTTGATAGTTGGAAAAAAATTGCACAAGGTAAGATAAAGGATTACAAACAAGGAAAAGTTACAGAAGATGAATTGTATAAGTGGATGATAGAAAATAAATAATAAAGGAGAGCAATGATGGAAGTAACAATTACAATTCAAGATATTTTATCTATTATATCAATGATTATAGCAGGATTATCTTTGTTAATTACAATAATATTTAATCTTATAAATCAGCATCAAATTGTAAAAGATAATGAACCACAATTATCTTTTTGTTTAAAAGAACTAAATGGTATGCTATATTTACTTGTGCATAATGTTGGAAAAACTAAAGCGATAGATATAAAATTAAATATAAAAAAAATAAATAACAACAATGGTCGTGAGCTCTTACTAGATGATTTATTTAAAAATACTTTTGAATTGTATCCAGATGAGAAAGTACAAGGAATAATAGCAATTTATGGTGAAAACATATCTAATCATGTTTTTCCAAATATTGATGCTGATATTACATATAAAAAAGACCATATTTTTAGAAGGGTTCATTATAAAAGAAAAATATTTTTTACAGCTTCTGCAGATAGTAAAATAATAGTCAATACTAATTATGACTTACAAGAAATAGAAGATAATATTAGTAAATTACACAAAGCGACTTTAAGATTAGCAAATTATTTTGATGGTTGTGAAGTAGCTCCTTTCGATGAATTAAATTTAATACCTGGCAGACATTTTCAAGAAGAATTAGTTGATGCTCTTGATGGTAAAAAGACTGCTAAGAAATCAAGAGAAGAATGTATTAAAGAGCGATTAAGGAAGAAAGATAATTCATAGAATATACTAGAAAAAGTAGGTGATTAAGATAAAACGAAGACTTAACATATTTATAGATGAAAGTGGAGATTTTGGATTTGTAGATGGAAGTTCAGAATTATATGGAGTTTCTTTTACAATACATGAAAGTGATGATTCTATTTCAAATGACTTAGAATATTTAAATAATAGACTAAAAAAAGCAAAATATGATGGGATGATACATCTAGCAGATTTAGTAGCTAAAAGAGGAGATTATACTCACTTTAATTTGGAACAAAGAAAAAATATTTTTTGGTCTATATTTTACTTTTCAAAAAGAGTAAAAGTAAAAATACATACAGTTATAATTGACAAGAGGTTTAAAAACAATAGAACCAAATTAAATAGAGAATTAGCATTAGAAATAAGCAAGTTTTTAAACTCTATAAGTGAATATATGAATGAGTTTGAAAAAGTAGTTGTCTATTATGACAATGGACAAGAAGCATTAGGTGCTATTATAGATACTTTATTAATTACAAAAAATAATGTAGAACATAGAATTGAATTTGATCATAAGGAAAAAAGATTATTTCAAGTTTCTGATATGCTAACATTTGTAGATAAAATTGTATATAAACATAATCATAATATGCCATTAACAAAAGCAGAAAAATATTTCTTTAGTGTAAAAGATATTTTAGGAATTATAAGACAATTAAAAAGCAAAAGATTATAATAAAAAGCCATTCGTTTGAATGGCTTTTTGCGACGCTCAGCGTCTACGCGGGTTTGGTCCTTGTGAGACCAATATTTATTGCTAACGATTACCATTAGCAATGGTCCAGTCATAATCTAGTAAATTATTTCAGACCCAGTAAATAATATTATTTATAATATATATTATTCTTCTTGATAAATAAATTATACACTATTTTTTAAGATTTGTATATAATTTAAAAAAAAATTTTGAAAATAATTGAAAAAACTTTTTTATTGATGATATAATATATTTGGATTTTTGTATTAGTTATTATAGAGGTGATTTATAGATATATGAATATTAATGATGTCAAAAAAACGATGCAAAAAGCTGTTGAAAATATAGTTTTTATTGGAATAGAAAAACGGATATTTTCAAGCTGAAAAAAAAGATAGACTTATTACAAAACTTATAAATGTTTTGAAAAATGGTGTTGAATATGACATCAATGGTAAAGCAGTTTATGGTGTATATGTATCTGGTCAAAAAAAATTATATTTCAATGCTAAAGTATATAAAGATGAAGAAGAAGCTATAATTTATATGTTGCACGAAATGAAACATGCTTTAGATGATAATGAAAAAAGTATAGGATTTGATTCCAAAACATCTAATATTGGTGTTGGTGGCAATGAGGGTGCAACTCAAAGATTTGCAACAGATATGGCTGAAGCAATATTGAATATTCAGATTCCAGAAACATTACATAATTCATTAGGAATACAAATAAATACAAATTTAGATGAATATCAAATTGAAGATAAACTAAACGAATTATTTTGTAAAGCAATCGGAGTAAGCAGAGCAGATTTTTTACAAGCACAAAATGAAGAGAGCAAAGAAGCTTTTAATAGAATGATAGAGAAATTTAATAGATATGCTAGTTACGAAGATTTTAGAAAAGCTTTAGATGGTATTTATAATATTCAAGAAGAAACATGGGTTGACGAAAACGGAAATTTGCTTGAAGATGAAGCTAAACCTACACAAGAACAGACTGATAGAGCAAAAGCATTGATAAAAATATGCGAAACTCAAATTGTTCAATATATTCAAATGACGGATATAAAGAAATTAGAAGAATTAAAGGAGGATTTTATTATGCCAATGAATGAATATGGTGAAATAGTTAGAAATGACAATGATTTACAAAATAGAAGTATAAATCAAATAATAGATGAGAGTATGGATGCCAAAGAGATGTTGTATCAAGAAGACTATTTAAAATATCAAGAATTTCTTACAAATGGATTAGATTTAGGAAATAATGAATTGGTTTTCATTTCTGGTTTAGGAGGTTTTCCATTTGACACTATTTTTGAGGGTGAAACTACTATGAAAGAACTATTGAAAGATTCATCAAAGCCTTTTACAGAAAAAATATATGTACGTTCAGATGATACATATAAAGTTGCTGAAATTTCATTTGATATTAATGGGACAATAAAAATTGGAAATTTTGGTAATGTTGAATCATTAGATGATATTGTAGAAGATATAGAACATTCAGAAGTAATTGGAAATGCACCAGAATATGTTAGAATTTTAGAATTACAAGGAAAAGATGAAAAAGCTCAAAAGATTCAAGCAAAATATGAATATTATCAACAAAATAAAAGTAGAATTGATGAGATAAAAAAAATAAGGAATCAAAAAAATAACCAAGCATCTGAAATTGAGATGTTAGCGAAACAAATGTATTTTGGAGATATTGATGGGATTACAGCTAAAGATCAAATTGATAATTTTGATTTTGATGGTCCATCATTTGGAGAAGTTGAAAGAACAGGAGTTGTTATTTTAAAAGAAGATTTACAAGAAATTTCAGAAGACCCACAAAGTATAGAATCAAGAAGAAAAGTACTTGACGATTTGAATAGAGCACAATCAAATGATTTAGAACAAGAAAATCAAAATGAACAAGGAGAATAATTATGGTTACTAAAGAATTAAGTGAAGCAGCAGTTGAATTCAACTGTATATTAAGCAATGCGTCACCAGAGATTATAAAAAAAATACCTAAAAGTTTTATTAATTTTATGAAAGATATTGCTTCAACAACTTATAAATTTGATTATGATAAAAGTAAAAAATTGAATGAACAAACTTTAAAACTTGAAACGAGAGGTTTAATTTCTTTAGTATATTCTGATTATATTTGCAATGATAAGGAGAAAGAAGAATATATTAATAAATGCCAAAATTATAAAAAAATAAAGGAGCAAGAAGCAAGAGAAAAGTATAATCCTGACAAATTATTTAAAAACTCAAAACTAAAAACAAAAAATCTTGAAAATATAACTGCTACAGAAGAAACAGCAATTGTCGAATATAAAGAAAAAAATTTCATACAAAAAATATTTAATAAAATTAGAAAGTTATTCAAAAAAAGTTAAAAAATACGGAATGTTCTATTTAAAGTCCATTCCGTATTTTTGATTTAGTCTATTATTCCAATTCTTTTAAATAATAATAAGCATTCATACTACATTTAAAATAAATTTCCTTTTCTAAAATATCTTGTAAATTATTATATAAAACAATAACTTGTGATAAATCCTTGCATTCTACTGTACTTAATCCATTTTCTAAATAAGTTTCATCAAGTAATTTTTGAATATTTAGGTTTATATCCATAATTTTATGGATTCTTTCTTTAATTTTCTTATATTTTTTATTATTTTGACTTAAATATTTCCTTATATCTACAATGTTTTCATAAAAATCATCAGTTTAATCTTCTATAAATGGTTTTAAATTTTTTATATTATGCATTTCAATTCCTACTAGTATATATCAAAATCTATTTCATCTTCATAATCTTGTTCAAATTGTTTTACATCGAGTTGTTGTTCGAAATCAATATTAGAATATGTTTCTTTGTTAAAATCTCGTATAAGGTCGTCCTTGCAAGGATATGAGAATTTATTACATATCCATTTCATAAACTTTTTGAAATTAGTTTTAAATTTGTCAATAATTTTATTCAATTTACTATTTTCATATTCTAAATTATCAATTTTGCTTTTATATTTTGTTTCCAAATCTTTTATTTTATTTTCGTATTCAACATCAATAGCTTTTGCAGTTGTTTCAACTTCTTGTTGAAACATATTTAAATTAAATCTTAAATTTCTGTTTTCAGTTTCTAATTTGAATTTTTCTTTTTCAAATTTCTCAGCTTTATCAATAATTGTAGTTTGTTTTGATAATTCTTTGTGAAGTGATAAATTTTCTCTATATAATTCTTGTATTAAATCATCTTTAGGTTTTATTATTTCATTTTTTATTTTTTCATCTCTATTTAACATGATTTTTTTGAAATCCTTTATATCTGGTGTTTCTGGTAGTTCTAATTTAATGCTATTTAGTAATTCTTTTGTATTTTCGAAATTGGTGATTCTCTTATATTCTTGCACAGAATAATGTTCTCTATTAGTTACTTCAACTAATTCTCCTCGTTCTAATTTGAAGCCTTTTTCAGAAATATGCTTGAAATAAGAGTTTTGTAAATCTCTATAACTATTTTTTCCTTTCCAAAAATCTCTACAACAAACTTTATCTATTTTATTGCCTTGTTTATCTGTTGTATGTATTACTGGTATAAATAACAAATGCATGTGTGGTGTATCTTCATCCATATGAACTACTGCAGATATTATATTTTGTTCGCCTAGATTTTTATATTCACATATAAATTTGTAACTTTCTTCAAAGTATCTTTTACTTTCTTCGTAACCAATTTTATCAAAAAATTTTTGATCAGAAGTAAATACTATTTCGCACATTATATTGCTATTACTTCTAATTTGACCTTTTAAATCATATTTTTCTTTTATTTTATCAAATTCTTTTATATAACTTAATTCATTTTTCTTTAAATAATAATTTAGTTCTGTTTTACTACTATCTATATTTTTATTTGAATGATTTTTTGTTTTTCTTTCATTATGCTTATATGCTCCCATAGCTTGTGCTCTAGTTAGTTTTTCATTTCTAATTATAGCATAGCTCATATATTCCTCTTTGCTCCTTCTAAAATTCACGAGATAAGATTTTCTTGTCTAACACACTAGACAAGTTTCTTCAAAACTTATCTGTGTGGCAGGAGTTCCTGCACCCTTCCCTAAAAAATAACTAAAGTATTTTTTAGGCTTGATTCAAAATAAACAAGTCATTTTGAATCAAGTAAAGTTGCAATATAAAGCATACTTTTGCAACTTCATATCAGAGCAAAATTCTACGAAGATGCTACTGCATTTTTGCCAACAAAGTTAGCATATAAGCTATCAAAAAATCCATTTTGATATTTTCTTTCATATTCACGAGTAGAATTAACAGTTCTATTTTGTGATTTTATAGTGCCATTTCCTAAATTATTATATAAGCAAATCATTAAATAATTAGTTATGTTTTTGATATTATTACTATTTTTCGCAATATCTAATAATTGAATTAAGTTATTTTTATTTATTAAGGCTAGTTTAGATAATATTTTGGAATTAGTAATTATAACACTACCAACTTTTAAAGTATCCCCATAATATAATCTTTCAATTACATCTTCTAACATAGTTTGTTCCTCTTTTGAAAAATCATTTAGTTGGCATTTTTCTTTTACAGCATTTAATGAAATACCTACATTATTACTTTGAGGATTGATAGAATCTGTATTGGTTATATTAGTTTTGATATTATTAGGATTGATTGTAAGGAATTTTTCCACATCAAGAATAGTATTTTTTACTTCTCTAGAACCGTAATTTTTACTGTTCAAGACTTGTAAATTTTCCTGTTCAATATTAGTTATTATTTCTTCGTGTTGAATTTTACCAACATAAATTAAATTAGGTTTTCCTAAACCTTGTCTTTTTTCTGCTATTAAATTTGTATCTGTTAATTGTTTAAATGCTTTTGTAACTGTCTTTTCAGATAAACAAAGTTTATCTTGTACTTCTTCTCTTGTAAATATTAAATATACTCTATTTAATTCATCAAACCAATGATTCTTTTGTGATAAAGATAATCTGTCTAATAAAAAAGCATATAATATTTTACTATCGGAATTTAATTTTTCTTTATATAGTTTATTTATAAATAATTCTTGTGGTATTTGATAATAACTGTTTTCTAATATTTCATTATTTTTATAGTAATCTATTTCTTTCATCTTTGTTCCTTTCTAAGATGAAAGAGCATTTTTAAGTTCTGCTAAGTTTTTTAGAACTTTTTAAAACATTTTTTAATTATCTAAAATTTTTTTAGAACATAGATTTTAGAACTATTTTAAAACTTTTTATAGAATTTTTGAGAACTACATAGAAAAAGAGTATTAACCAAATTCCTTTGATTAATACTCTTTCAGACTTTTGCAATTTTCTTGAGTTCACTCAAAATTGCTATCGTATGGTCGAGGCGACAGGGATCGAACCTGCGACCTCATGGTCCCAAACCACGCGCGCTACCAACTGCGCTACGCCTCGATAAATGTTTTAACTGCTAAATGCTTATATATAATAGCACATTTAAAAAACAAATTCAAGGCTTTTTTGAAAAAAAGTCCAAAAATTTTTATAGGACTAATTTCTACGCTTTCCAAACAAAGACAAAATACGAAGAAAAATATTAATAAAATCTAAGTACAATTCCATAGCACCATAAACATACAACTTTTCATCCTCGCAAAATCCAGCTTGTTGCATAAGTTTAATTTTATTCATATCATAAATAGTTAAACCAAAAAAGATAAACAAAATAGCCCAATCTAAAGCGATATCTAACATAGAACTTCCAACAAATATGTTAACAATAGTTAAAATAATACCAACCAAAAGGGCAACAGTCAAAATAGTACCCCAATTTGAAATATCTTTATCGGTTTTGTAACCAATTAGAGACAAGAGTCCAAATAAAACAGCAGTACCTGCAAGGGCATAAACAATAGAAGTCATTTCATAAGCCACAAAAATAACAGATAAGGTAAAGCCATTTATGAAAGCATAAGTAAAAAATAAAATTGTAACAGCTGTTGGTGAAAGTTTTTTAAACAATAAAGAAAAAATTAAAACAACAGCAATTTCTACAAGACCTAATGCTATATAACTACCACTTGTAAGAACAGATATATATAATCCTGATTTATAAACATATAAGGCAGTTAATGCACTTGCAAGTAGGCCTAAAAACATTCTAAAAAAAGTATTAGTAAGAACTTGGTTTGTATCCATAGTATGAATAGCGTTGCTATCATCATATGTTTCCATATTATCACCACCTTCCTTAATATATGTAATAATTAATAAATTATAAAACTATTCTAAATATAAAAAGGTAAAAAGTCAATAGAAAAATGGGACTAAAATCCCATTTTAAATTCCTTTATTTTTAATAAAGTCTACAATAATGCCACAAACAATAAATTCTACGGCGAAAGTGAAACTTGATTTAAGTAAACTCAAACCTAGATGATATAAAAATTGAGCTTCTAAAAATATGTAAAAAAGTAAAACGCCAACAGCTGCTAGACAAACAATGCCAGAAAATAGTAAACCGTATTTCATTATTCTATATGTTTCTTTATCTAGCTGTTTGAATTCTGAAAAAAATTTTTGCATAAATACCTCCATAGGAGTGATAAAGCTCCATAAAATATTAAAATAAACTATCTTATAAATATGATAACATGAAGCAGAAGCAAAATCAAAGGAAATAAATGCCAACTATTGTAATTTGCTATGAAATATGATAATATAACCATTAATATGGGACGAAAAAAGCGTTATATTATAGGAAGTTCGAAGAACTTCCTATAATATAAAAATAACAATGTATAGAAATTTGCAAGGTAAATTTTGCACGCGAACAAAAAAACAGACCTTAAAATGTTCTAATAAGTGTCAATGCTATTAATGTCCGTTTTTGGTCGCGAATGTGCTCAGATATATAGCAAAAGAAGGGAGAAAAAATGGCAAAAGCAAAAACAATTTTTGTATGTAGTGAATGTGGGAATGAATCACCAAAATGGTTGGGAAAATGTCCCGCTTGTAACAGTTGGAACACATTTTATGAACAAAAAATAGAAAAATATACTGAAACAAATAAAATAGAAAAAAAGATAAATAACACACCAAGGCCTTTAAATAGTTATGTTGGACAAGAAGCAAATAGAACATCAACTGGATATTTAGAACTAGATAGAGTTTTAGGTGGAGGATTAGTAAAAGGCTCATTAATATTGCTTGGAGGAGAACCTGGTATAGGTAAATCAACATTGATTTTGCAATTATGCGAAAAAGTCCAAGGAGAGGGAAAAGTATTATATGTATCAGGAGAGGAATCAGCAGAGCAAATAAAATTAAGAGCTGATAGGCTAGAAATAAAAAATCAAGACTTAATGTTTTTAGGAGAAACAGATATTGACGTCATAAAAGATGCGATTTCAGATATGAAACCAAAACTTGTAATAATAGACTCAATTCAAACTATGTATTCAGATGAAATTACTGCAGCAGCAGGAAGTGTAAGTCAAGTAAGAGAAATAACTTCACAAATAATGAGAATGTGCAAAGCACAGCAAATAACAACAATTATAATTGGACATGTAACAAAAGAAGGAAATATAGCAGGACCAAGAGTGCTTGAACATATGGTAGATACAGTGCTATATCTTGAAGGAGAAAGATATAATACATATAGAATACTAAGAGCAGTCAAAAATAGATTTGGTTCTACAAACGAAATTGGTATGTTCGAGATGAGGGAAGAAGGAATGTGTGAAGTAACCAACCCATCAGACATACTTATAACAGAAAGAGAAGACAATCCATCAGGTTCATGTATATTAGCAAGTGTGGAGGGAACAAGACCAATATTAGTAGAAGTACAAGCATTAACTTCGCAAACAGTATTTGGATTGCCAAAAAGAACTGCAAATGGTTTTGATTATAATAGATTAGCGGTTTTAATAGCAGTATTAGAAAAAAAAGCAGGACTATCACTTGGAAATCAAGATGTATACTTAAATATTGCAGGGGGAATGAAAATTTCAGAACCAGCGGCTGATTTAGGAATTATTGCGACAGTTGCATCATCATATAAAAATGTACCAATTCCGCAATCAACAGTAGTAATGGGAGAGGTTGGATTGACAGGAGAAGTAAGAAGAATAAATTTGATTGAAAAAAGGTTGAAAGAAGCAGAAAAATTGGGATTTAAGGCATGTATAATTCCAGAAAATAATAAAAAAGTCTTGAAAGATAATTATAAATTAGATATAATAGGGGTCAAGAGTATAGGGGATATGCTAAGAATACTTAAAATAAAGTAGAAAAATTTAAATACTTTAAGGAGGTAGAACGTAACAATGAGTACGGTTAAGGAAGATCCAATAGCAGAAATATTAAAAAAAATAGCCCCAGGGACACCAATTAGAGAAGGCCTTGACAACATATTAAAGGCAAAAACAGGAGCACTATTGTTAATTACAGATAAACAAGAAGTAATAGAGGAAGTAGTAGATGGAGGCTTTTTTATAAACGAAGATTATACTTCATCAAAATTGTATGAGTTAGCCAAAATGGATGGTGCAATAGTTTTAAGTGGAGATATGAAAAAAATATTATTTGCAAATGCACAATTAATACCATCTTATCAAATTCCAACAGTTGAAACAGGAACGAGGCACAGAACAGCCGAAAGAACGGCAAAGCAAACAAGAGAGCTAGTAATAAGTATATCACAAAGAAGAAATATAATAACAGTATTTAAAGAAAATTATAGATATATATTAGAAGATACAGAAGCAGTATTAAATAAGGCAAATCAAGCAATACAGACGCTAGAAAAATACAGAAAAGTTTATGATAACAAATTAGGTATCTTAAATGAATATGAGTTTAATGATATTGTTACATTAGATAATGTACTAACAGTTATACAAAGAGCAGAAATGGTAATGAAGATAGTTGAAGAAATAAAAAAACAAATATATGAGTTAGGAAATGATGGAAGACTAGTAAATATGCAATTAGAAGAATTAATAGGAGGACTTGCAAAAGAAGAATTATTATTGGTAAAGGATTACCAAGTAAATGATACTATGGCAGAAGAAATATTAGAACAATTATCAAATTTGAATCATGAAGATTTAAGAAAAGAACCTATAATTGCTAAAATATTAGGCTATGAGAGTTTTGAAAATTTCGAAGAACTAGCAGTATATCCGAAAGGATATAGAATATTAAGTAAAGTTCCGAGAATGCCAAATACAATTGTAGAAAATTTAGTGAAATCATTCAAATCATTCCAACATATATTAGTAGCGGAAATTAGTGACTTGGACAAGGTTGACGGAATTGGAGAAATAAGAGCAAAAACAATAAAACAAACATTGAAAAAAATGCAAGAACAATTTGCATTTGATAATATATTAATTTAAAAAAGAAAGGAAAAAGATAAAATGAAAAAGTTTACAAACATAATAACAATAATAGCATTAATTTTAATTATAGTATTAATAGGTGGAGTAGTATATGGCTACTATAAAAAAGCAACAATGGAGGTAAAAAATCCAATTGTAACAATGGAAGTTCAAGATTTTGGAACAATTAAACTTGAATTATATCCAGAAATGGCACCACAAACAGTATCAAACTTTATAGCACTTGCACAACATGGATTTTATGATGGACTTAAATTCCATAGAATAATAGATGGATTTATGATTCAAGGTGGAGATGCAAATGGAGATGGTTCTGGTTCACCAAAATTAAGCGACTTAGGAATAGACGTTAGTGGAGATAATGATAAAAGCTATTGTATAAAAGGTGAATTCTTATCAAATGGTTATAACAAAAATACATTAAAACATAAAGAAGGTGTAATTTCAATGGCAAGAGCTGATTACACACAAACATATTCGAAATCATTAACAACAGAAAGTTATAATTCAGCAGGTTCACAATTCTTTATTATGACAGCAGATAATGCATCATTAGATGGATATTATGCACCATTTGGAAAAGTAATAGAAGGAATGGATATTGTTCATAAAATAGAAAAAGTAGAAGTAAAAGAAAAAGAATCAACATCTTCATCAAGTGATTCGTCAAGCAGTGAACAAAAAGAAAAAAGTACACCAGTTAATGATATAATAATATCAAAAGTTTCTGTTGAAACATATGGAGTTGATTATGGAAAACCAGAGACATTAGACACATGGAATTATAATGATTGGGTATATAAAACATACGGAATAAACTTAAATCAATATCAACAATAAATTGACAAAATTATGTAAATAAGATATAATAATATTGATTTGGCGAAAAGCCATTGTAGATTTGTAACTATAAAATGCACATTGAAAATGGAGGAAGAATCATATGAAAGATTCAAAAAAAGTTCCAATAAGCAAAGACACTAACATATGTGAAATTGGTTTATCAATCCGGTCTTATAATGCTTTAAGTCAAGTGGGAATGGTAAGTATCGGCGATATAGTTAGTAAAAAAGAATCACAAATAAAGCAAATAAAAAATATTGGAAAAGCATCATTTTCCGATATAAAGAATGTAGTTCACGAGTGTGGTTTTTTATTTAAAGGAGAGGAGCCACAATACGAAATAAAGAAGCTTAAGTTAAGAACAGGAGCCTATAATGCATTAGTATATTCAGGGATTACAAAAATAAAACAACTAATTAAATACGAAGAAAGTGAGCTATTAGAACTTCCTGGAATAGGAACTGTAGCAATAAAGGATATTAAAGAAAAAATAGGGGCAGTTGGCTTGTGCTTAAGAAAAGGTGAAAATGATAACAGTGAATTTTCAGACGAAAAAATCTGTGAATTAAGCTTAAGCAAAAGAGCGCAGAATGCATTACAGTACAATCATATAACTGAATTTAAGCAGCTTGCTATATTAACACAAGAAGAACTGCTTGGAATGCCACATGTGGGAACTGCAATTCTTAAAGAAATATCAGAAAAATTGTGTGAAGTTGGAGTAACACAAACAGAGTGTGTATGTGAAGGTCTTAAAGTAAATGAAATACCTCATGTAGAAATGTTTAAATTAAGAGGAATAGAGAGACTAGAACAATTTACAGAGTATACAAAGGAAGAATTACTTGATATGTCTGGAGTTGGAAAAATAACAATAGCAAAAATAGAAGTAAAACTACATGAGAAAGGACTGAATTTCAAAAAACAATCTGATGATATTTCCAAACTGCATCTTAAATGTGAGAGAACTCTCAGAAAAGCAGGTATAAGTACGGTAAGGCAACTTAAACTTTATCCAAAGCAGAAATTAAGTTATATTAATGGAATCGGTGAATTTTATTCAGACGAGATATATCAAACACTTAAAGAAAATGGAATAGAACTTTTGGATACGGATAATATTCCAGGAGATATAAGTCAACTTGGAATTAATTGTACCACAGCGTTAAGAAGAGCAAAAATAGATACAATAGATGAGTTGATAAAACATACTGAGGAAGATCTTTTGCTTGTAAGGGGATTTGGTCAAAAATCTTTGGAAGAGGTTCAAAAGGCATTAGAAAAAAGAGGTTTAGAATTAAAGAAATTTTAGTTACAAAAAAATGCGGTGAAACAGAAATGTTTCATCGCATTTTTACGTAATAGTAGATAGCTTTTTATTATAAAAATAAAAAGTGGTTAAAATTCCACTTTTTATGCCATAGCTGCATTTAATTTCTTAGATAAACTAGATTTCTTTCTAGAAGCTGTATTTTTTACGATTACACCTTTTGTGCAAGCTTGGTCAATTTTCTTTGTTGCTTCTGAAAATAGAACTTTTGCTTCATCTATTTTTCCTGCTGTGATAGCTTCTTCAAATTTCTTAACAGCTGATTTATATCCAGTTTTTATCATATTATTTGTTAATGTTTTTTTCTCAATAATTTTAACTCTCTTTTTTGCTGATTTAATATTTGGCATATTTAATGCACCTCCTCTTGGTAAAATAATCTATAACGTGTATCATTATATCATACAAGTTTATATTTGGCAAGATATTACAAGAAAAAACTTTAAAATCCAATTACTATTCAGATTAAGGAATGAAAATAGAACATTATATTGTAGTAAGAAATAGGCTTAATATGCAATGTTAAGTTTAAGTGACAAATTTCCAATATGAATTGTTTGAAAAAATTCAGCTTTTTTGTTTTAATATAAATAGGACGTCGAAAAAATAAAAATAAAAGGAGAATAAAAAATGAAATTTAATGAAAAATTAATTCAATTAAGAAAAAAAGAAGGATTATCACAAGAAGAACTTGGCTACAAGTTAAATGTTACAAGACAAACAGTTTCAAAATGGGAACTAGGGCAAACTACGCCAGAAATGGAAAAATTAGTAGAAATGAGTAAAATATTCAATATTAGCCTTGACGAATTAATGAATGAGAAAGACGAAACAATTACTCAAACAACTAAAATTGATGACCAGCCAATAGAAAATAAAAATAGTGATAAAAAAGAAAAAAATATGAAATTCATAATAATTGGAATGCTAATAATTATTCTAATTATCATAGTAGTGAAAATAGTAGTAGCTGTACCAACAAATAAAGAGTCAAAAGAGATTAATAGTGAAGAGGCAAATAAACAACAAAGCTTTGTAGAAAGAATTCTTGATGATATTTAAAGAATTTTTAATAAAGCAGAAACTACACAAGAAGAAAGTCAAAAAACTATAGAAGAAAGCCAAAATTTTATAAATAATCAAATACAAACAATTACAGAAAAATATAATGATACTGAAAGTACATTATTTAATTTCAATTTTAATAATTGTAAAGGAACACAAAAAGGTATGTTCTTAAAAACTTATTTAGATGATGTAATAACAAGTAATAAAACAAAAGATAGAAAAATAACTGTAAAATATAATGAAACAGAAACACAAGAGCCAGAAGAAATAAAAAGCATGAAACAAAAATTTAATGAACTTGATGACTATGAGGTATTATTAGATTATGATGAGGAAGGATTTATAAATAAAATAATAATCGAAAATATATAAGGAGAGTGAGAAAAATGATATGGTTAATTATAATAGCAATTTTTCTAATTATTATATTGCAAATGTATAATAAATTAGTGAATTTAAGAAATAAAGTAAGACAATCTGAGTCAGGAATTGATATATATTTGAATCAAAGATTTGATTTAATACCAAATTTAGTTGAATGTGTAAAAGCATATTCAAAACATGAACAAAGCATATTTACAGAAATAGCAACTTTAAGATCAGGATATATGAATAAATCAAAAGATATAAAGAGTGCAGAAAACTTAAATAATAAAATGAATCAGCTTATAGCAGTAGCAGAAAATTATCCGGATTTAAAAGCAAGTGAACAGTATTTGAATTTACAGAAGAATTTAACAAAGATAGAAAGTCAATTGCAAGCTGCTAGAAGAATATATAATTCTGATGTTACTGCATATAATATAAAATTAGAAACAATTCCATCAAATATTGTAGCAAATCTATTTGGATTTAAACCAGCTCAATTATTTGAGATTGAAGAATATAAAAAAGAAAATGTTAATATAAAGTTAGAGGATTAATAGAATGAAAACATTTGATGAAATTTATAATGAATTAGAAAATAATAATAACGAAGAATTAAATAGTGCATGGATAGAAGCAAAAGAACAAAATAAAAAAACGAAGAAAATAGGATTAACAATAATTGCAATATTAGATATTTGTATTGTATTAGGATTATTAAAAGCAAAATCTATATATAGGATGCTTCCAGTATTACCAGCAATTTTTACTATATACATTATTACAATTGCAATAATATTTATAGCAACGAAATTAGGAAAAAAACAGGCAGAATTCATAAGAAAATATAAAAACATTGTAGTAAAAAAGATTATAAGCAATTTTTACAATAATTTAGAATATTTTCCAGAAAAACCAATGCCAGAATATATTTATAAAAATTTAGGATATGAATTTTATAATAAATATAGTTCAAACGATTATATAGAAGCAGAAATAGATAATAAATATTCTATTCAAATGGCAGAAATATTAACAGAAGAAAAGAAAGAATATCAAGAGGTTGATGGGCAATGGAGAGAGATAACAACAGGAATGTTTAAAGATCCAAATAGGGAAACAAGAGAAGAGACCATAACTAAGTTTAATGGATTATTTGCCAAAATAGAAATAGAAAAATCTATAGATAGTGAACTAAGAATAATGCAAGATGGGAAATTTGCATTTGATAAAAATAGGCTAAACATGGATTCAAGTGAATTTGAAAAATATTTTGATGTAAAAGCAGCTAATAAAATATTAGCAATGCAGATACTAACAGCAGATATAATGGAAGAATTAGTAGAGTTTGAAAATAAAACTAAAATGAAGTATGATGTATATATCAAAAATAATAATATATATCTAAGATTTCATTCAGCAAACTTACAGATAAGTGCAGAAGACTTAAAAAATGGAGTTCTTGATAAAAAAATTATAAATAAATATTTCTATTTAATGAACTTTACATATAATCTATCAAGCAAATTAATTAATACAATAAATGAAATTCAAATATAATTAGAAAAATGAGTTCAAAATAAGAACTCATTTTTTTGTGTGCAACAAAAATCTTTAAAATCATTGAAAAATATTGCAGAGAGACAGAGAATGTGTTATATTAATAAAGGCAGAATAGGGGGACCAAAACAATTGAAAGGAAAGTGATAAAATGATAGCAATTGGAAGTGACCATGGAGGATACAAATTAAAAGAAGAAATAAAAAAATATTTAGAAGAAAAAGAAATTGAATATATAGATTGTGGAACATTTGATGAAGAAAGTGTTGACTATCCAGAAATAGCAAAAGCAATAGCACTAGAAGTGCAAGGAAAGGAATGTGATAAAGGAATTGCAATATGTCGTTCAGGAATAGGAATGAGTATAGTTGCAAACAAATTTAAAGGAATAAGATGTGCTAAATGCAATGATGAAGAAGAAGCTAAATATTCTAGAATGCACAATGATGCCAATATATTAGCACTAGGAGCTGATTATATAGAAACAAGTGAAGCAATACGAATTGTAAGAATGTGGATTGCAACAGAATTTGAAGGCGGAAGACATGAAGAAAGAATAAAATTAATAAATGAAATAGAAAAAGAAAATATGAAGTAATGGAGGCCAAATGTAAATGTGGGGAAATATAGCAATAGCATTTTTATTAGCATTTATAGTATCATTTATGGCAACACCATATACTATAAAAATAGCTGAAAAAATTGGTGCAGTTGATGTACCAAAAGACCAAAGAAGAATGCATACTAAAAAAATGCCCAAGTTTGGAGGACCGGCGGTAATACTAGGATTTTTAGTATCAATAATGTATTTATTAATAGTAATGAGTATTGAAGGAAGTATAGACTTATTTTCGGAACAAGAATATGGAAAAAAATTATTGGGATTATTACTTGGAATTGTTGTGATTGCAATAACAGGAATATTTGATGATACCAAAACTTTAACATGGTGGCAACAATTATTAGGACAAGTTTCAGCAGCAATCATAGTTGTAACGTTTGGAATTAGAATAGAACATTTAGATGTACCATTTTTATATAGAATAGGGCTAAATGATACTGTTTCAACTATAATAACTATTATATGGATTGTTGGAGTAACAAATGCAATAAACTTAATAGATGGACTTGATGGGTTATCATCAGGAATATCATTAATATCATGTATATCATTATTAATTATATTCTTAATGAATGATTCGCCAATGATTGCAACAGTAATAGTTACCGCATTAAGTGGAGCACTAGTTGGATTTTTACCATTTAATTTTTCTCCTGCAAAAACATTTATAGGAGACACAGGTTCAAACTTTTTAGGGTTCATGCTATCAGTGGTATCTATTTTAGGAGTTGCAAAAACTTATACTGCTGCAGTAATAGTATTACCAGTAATAGTTCTAGGATTACCAATATTTGATGTAATATTTGCAATAATAAGAAGAATCATAAAAGGAAAATCAATAAAAGCAGTATTTAAACCAGATAAAGGACATTTACATCATAAATTAGTAGCAAAAGGATTTACACAAAAACAAGCAGTTTTAATACTATATGGATTAAGTGCATCACTTGGAATGTTTGCAATAATATTATTTGATAGTGGAATTTGGAAAGCATTATCATTTTTACTAATGATAATAGCTGCTGTTGCATTAGGATATAGAAACTTTATAAAAGAAAAACAGACTAAGCCTAAAATGATTGATAATAAATAGATGGATGTGATAAAATGAAGAAAAAAAAGAAGAACCAAAAAAGCAATATGTTAAAAGAATTTAAAGAATTTGCATTAAAGGGAAATATTATAGATATGGCAATAGGTGTTGTAATAGGAGGAGCATTTCAGAAAATAGTAAATTCATTAGTAAATGATATTATAATGCCATTAATATCAATATTAATAGGAAAAGTAGATTTTTCAGATATGGTATTAACAGTAGGAAATGCTTCAATTAAATATGGAAGTTTTATAACAACTATAGTTGACTTTCTAATAATAGCATTTTCAATATTTATAGCAATAAAATATTTTAATAAACTAAACAAAATAAAAGATATAAGTGAAGAAATGGCTGTCAAACTAGATAAAAAAGGAAATGTAAAAAAATACATAAAAGAGAAAAAGAAAGAAGAAAATAAAGAACCAGAAACAAAAATATGTCCATATTGTTTAACAGAGATAAAATATCATGCGACAAGATGTCCAAATTGTACATCAGAACTAGTTGATGAGAATGCAAAAGTATAGAAAGGAGAGACAATGAAAGACCAGATAATAAAATTTTTAGCATATGATGGAAAAATTTCAGTAACATGCATATCTACAACAAATTTAGTAGAAAAAGCTAGAATAATACATGATTTAAGTCCACTTACAACAGCAGCTCTAGGAAGAGTACTAACAATAACAGCATTAATTGGTGCAGATATGAAAAATGCAACAGATAAATTAACAATACAAATAAAAGGAAATGGACCAATAGGAAAAATAGTAGCAGTTGCAGATAGTACTCCAAAAGTAAAAGCATGTATAACAAATCCACAAGTTGAATTACCATTAAATGAATTTGGAAAATTAGATGTTGGAGGAGCAATAGGAAATCAAGGCTTTATAAATGTAATAAAAGATATAGGATTAAAAGAACCTTATATAGGAATAAGCCCATTGACTTCTGGAGAAATAGCAGAAGACTTTGCAAATTATTTTCAAACATCAGAACAAAAACAAACAGCAGTTGCATTAGGAGTATTAGTTGATAAAAATGGGGTACGAGCAAGTGGTGGATATATAATAACACCAATGCCAGATGCAACAGAGGAAGAGATATCTAAAGTAGAAAAAGCAATATTTGAGGCAGGAGCAATTTCAAAAATGTTGGATAATAATTTGACATTAAAAGAAATTGCGCAAAAGGTTACAGGAGATAAAAACATTAGGACAATAGATGCATCAATGGAACCAGAATATGAATGTGAATGTACAAAAGAAAGATTTGCAGATGGATTAATGACAATTGGAAAAGAGCAATTAAAAGAACTAATAAAAGATGATGGAAAAGCAGAAATTAAATGTCAATTTTGCAATAAAGTTTATAACTTTAATAAAGAAGAATTAGAAGAAATATTTGAAAGGATAGGAAAATAAAATGGAAGAAGTAATAGTATTTGGACATAAGAGTCCTGACACAGATACAATCTGTTCTGCAATAGTTATGGCAGATTTACAAACAAAAATAAGAGGAAAAAAAGTAACTCCTTGTAGATTAGGAGAAATAAATGAAGAAACAAAATTCGCATTGAAAAAATTTAATGCAGAAGCTCCTAAATTCATAGAAAAAGTTGAAGAAGGCCAAAAAGTAATACTAGTAGATCACAACGAATTTTCACAATCAGTTGAAGGAATAGAAAATGCAAAAATAGAAGCAGTAGTAGATCATCATAGAATAAACAATTTTGAAACATCAGAACCATTATTCTATTATGCTCAACCAGTTGGATGTACATCAACAATATTATTTGAATTATATAGCTCAAATAATATAGAGATACCAGCTCAAATGGCAGGGTTAATGCTAAGTGCAATAATATCAGACACACTATTATTAAAATCACCAACAACAACAGAAAAAGATAAAAAAGCACTTGAAGCACTTGCAAAAATAGCAGATGTAGATGTAAATATATATGGATTAGAAATGCTAAAAGCAGGAACAAATTTAGATGAATATACAGAAGATGAATTAATACGTTTAGATGCTAAAAAAATAGAAAAAGAAGATATAAAATATGTGATAGCACAAGTAAACACAGTAAGTATTCCAGACATATTAAAAAGAAAAGAAAAAATAGAACAAGAAATAAATAAAGAAATATTAGCTAAAGGATTAAGTTTATTTGTATTCGTAATTACAGACATAATAAATAGTAATTCAGAAGCAATCGTTTTAGGAGATAGAACAGATGTAATTGCAAAATCTTATGAAATCAAAGATAATATTGCAGTTATGCCAGGAGTTGTTTCAAGAAAGAAACAAGTACTACCATTAGTAGAAAAAAATATGTAAAATATATAAAAAGAAGCTGAAATAAATCCGGCTTCTTTTTTATATATTAGGAAAGTTTTCCTTGTAGGAGAACTTTCTGTACTAGATAAATATGGCGAGTCTTAGATTTTCTTAAAATTTGCATTTGATAGAAAATCTTAGACTCGCTTTTTTAAATGAAACAAGATAAAAAAGAAAATTAATTATGTAAAATTTAAAGCTAATATGCTTTACAAAAATACTGAATCATGATATAATAGTAATGTTTAAGATAGGAAGGTATAATATGGAAAAAGAAATAAATTTTGGAATTGGATTTGTAACAGGACGTTCAAATGTATGTAAAGTAATTAATAGTTATTATGAGCAGATAGTAGAGCAAACTAAGAGATATTCAAAAAAAATAAATGTAACAGTTTTTATTTTATTTGATACAACATATCAACAAACTCCGAGAGAAGAGTTTTACAACATAAAACCGGAAGTTCATAAAAAAATAAAAATAGTATATATTACACCAGAAGATATAGAAAAAGAGATAGAAGAATTAACAACGAAAAAAGGTATAAAAACTGAAGATATGGAATTCTTTTTAGGGCATGGACATGCTAAAGGTAGAAATACTGTAATGTATTATGCAATAAAAAACAAGATAAATTATCTTTTATTCTGGGATGATGATGAATATCCATTAGCAGTATTAAAAGAAAAAGGCAAAAATGAATGGATTAAGCAAGATAATATATTAAAACATTTAGAATCTATGGATAAAGAAAATGCAAATGTTACAATAGGATATCATTGTGGATACATATCACCAATACCATACATAGACTTTAATGAAAAATTTACGGAACAAGATTTAAAAGAGTTTATAGAAGTAATCAGTAATGACATAATATCATGGGAATCAATAAAAGAAAAAATGCAAAATAATAATGGTGTCACATATGCAAAACGTGAAATAGCAATGGGAAATGGAGCATATGAAATAGAATCAGATGGAGTTGGAAAATGGGTAGCAGGGTCTACACTTTGTTTGAATTTAAATGATAAAGATAAAATTCCAGCATTTTATAATCCACCAGCAGCAAGAGGCGAAGATACGTTTTTTTCAACGTTATTAGATAATTCAAAAACAGTACGAGTACCAGTATATCATTTTCATGATGGATTTTTAAAATATACACAAATAATGGATGGAGTATATCCACAGACTTTAAGAAAAATAAATGTAAAAGAAAACAATATAAAAAATAGATTTTTGAAAGCATCTATTGGATGGATAAAATATAAACCACTTTTATTATATATAAAAGATAAAGAAAATTATAAAAAGGAAATAAATAATATTGAAAAAAATTTGGCAGAGATATTACCAAGGTTAAACAACTTATTTGATGATGACTGTTTCTCTATATTACTTGAAGAGTTGAAAAAGTATGATAGAGACGTTGAAAAACATTACAATGAATATACAAGAACTAATAAGATATGGAATAAATTAAAAGAAGAACTGCAAGGAGAATAAAATGAAAAAAGTGTTTTTAATGGCATATGCAAGAAAAAATCTTGGTGATGATATTTTTATAAAGATGTTATTAGAAAAATATCCAGAAATAGATTTTTTTATGAGGATAAAGGAAAAAGAATTCTTAGAGGGATTAATTAAATATAAGAATTTAAAAATACTAATTGGAGAAGACACAGACGAAGAATTATATAAAATGAATGAAGATGAATTTGATGCATATGTTTATATAGGTGGTTCTATTTTTATGGAAGGTGGAAAAGTTTATAATTTGTCAGAAAAATTTTTTGGTTTTGTCAATAGATGCAAAAATAAAAATATTCCATTTTGTTATATAAGTTGTAACTATGGACCATACCAAACTAAAGAATATTTTGAATTATCTAAAAGAAATTTTTCAATATGTTCAGACATATGCTTTAGAGACAAATATTCATACAATTTATTTAAAGACATAGATAATGTAAGATATGCACCAGATTTTGCATTTAATTATAAAATTCCACAAAATGAGAAAATTGAAAATAGCATAGGAATAACAGTAATAAATTTAGATATTAGACATGATTTAAAACATATAGCACAAGAATATCATAAGTTTTTGATAAATAACATTAATTACTATTTGAAAAAAGGATATAAAGTTTATTTATACTCATTTTGTAAGCATGAACAAGATGAAATTATTATGGAAAAACTAATGAAAGAATTTTTAAATAATCCAAAGGTAGAAGAAGTAAGATATGATGGAGATATAGACAAATTTCTAAATACCTATAGCCAAATGGAATATATGATATGCGCAAGATTTCATGCAATAATATTGTCTTGTTTGTGTAAGCAAAAAATGTTTGTAATGTCATATAGTAAAAAAATCGATAATGTAATTAATGATTTGGAATTAAACTTACCAATTTTACATTTTCATAAAACAGACAGGAGGCATATAATAAGCAAAGAAAAATTTCAAATAGTAGATGAAAAAAAGATAGTAAATATTATGGAAAAAGCAAAAGAACAAGACATGTTTTTTGGGAAAAAAGTCAAAAATAATTGACTTTTTTTCATTTTAAGTATATACTTTTAAGCGTGAAAATAAAATATAAAGAGGTTAATATGAAGGTTAAAGAATTAGCAATATTTATACTAACGATAACAACTCTAATGTTACTAGGCGTAAGAGTAGAAGCGACAACAGGAAAGATAAATTCTGAAACAGTAAGATTAAGAAGAGAGGCAAACTCAAAATCAACAATTATAGAACAACTAGATGAAAATACTGAGGTGGAAATTCTTGAGGAACAAGATGATTGGTACAAGATAAAAGTTAAGGTAAATGGTGAAATATTAAAAGGATATGTTAGTAAAGAATGTGTAAAAATAACAGATACAGTAAATGTAGAAGAACCACAAGCTAATACTGTAGAAACAACAACTACAAATGTTGAGGCAAAAACTGAACCAACAGTAGAACCAGTTGCAGAAGATATAGAACCACAAACAGAAAATGTAGTTACAACAACAGAAAATGAATATACATTAAATCAAGAAACAGAAATAAGACTAATACCATTAATAAGCTCAAAGCCAATAACAAAAATAAGTGGAAAAGTAAAAGTGATAGAAACAATAAATGATTGGTGCAGAATAGAAAGCGAAAAAGAAATTGGATGGATAAGAGAAAACACATTAAAAAAAGCAGTAACAATCACAGAAGAAACACAGCAGACAGAACAACAAGAAGTACCTTCACAAGAAGATTCTAAACAAGAAGAAACAAAAACAGAAGAGACCAAGAAAGAAGATATCAAAGCAGAAACAATTGACAACAAAACTGAGGTAAAAAAGCTAGACCAAGTTGGATATGTTAGTGCAGATGGGTTAGTTGTTAGAAAAGAGCCATCAACATCAAGTGAAGAATTAGATAGTTTATCAAAAAATGATAAAGTAGTAATTACAGGAAAAATTGATGGATGGTATCAAATTAAATTAAATGGAAAAACAGGATATGTATCAGCAAAA